>Ga0210402_10000111_pt1 | contig 89598 bp, 76 predicted proteins | sample IncBWC7MmetaG_FD_161055 | JGI IMG/M metagenome (GOLD analysis project Ga0210402, IMG submission 161055) | Forest soil microbial communities from Barre Woods Harvard Forest LTER site, Petersham, Massachusetts, United States - Inc-BW-C-7-M | ecosystem: Environmental > Terrestrial > Soil >...
GCCGAGGCAGATTTCTCGAATTCCTCCGCCGCTTGATGGAGATCCTGCTGAAGCTCTAGTTTGTCGACATTGTCGTTGAAGCCGTTGATGGCGCTACGCCAAAGAGCAAAGCCGCGCCAGTATTGCACTCGGGAGGCAAGCTCCTTTGTGGCCGCAAAGGGAGCAAGTTCGCCGTAGAGACGGTGGAGCGCTGCACGATCGCCGTCGTAATCGGCCTTTTGAATTTGCAGGACGATTTTGGCGACGGCTTCTCGCTCGCCGGCGGCGTGGCTTGCGGAGTTCAGTGTGGGAAGAATGGAAAAAATTGCTGACGCGGCGATCAGGAATAGAAAAGAGTTGTTCTTCCTAGACATTCTACACATATATGACGAGGATAGGTAGAATGTCAAGGAGAGAGTTGGTCGGAGAGGTTCTAGCGTGAACCGACCGGTTTCAAAGAGACGGGGCGATATTTTGCGACCGGGATAGAGAGAGAGCCGAGATTGCCGTCAAAAGGATCCCGGATCACGATGCAGACTTGCGCGGCACTCGGGAGAATGAGGATGCGTCTTGTATTTTTAAGCCCGTCTTTCAACGCCTGCTCGTAGGCTATTGGGGGCAAGGCCACTTGAAGGGTTTCGTCGAGGCCTTGGATAATTTCGCCCTGGCTGTTCAGTTGGAGTAAGACTGTTTGGAGCGTGCTGGTCCAACGGCCATTATTTATTTCCATGTGGATATCGCGCAGATCGAGATGGAGATCGAAGTTCAGAGCTTGTTCGTCGTCCGAGCCGGCGGGTTGAATATGGACGCGCAGTCCGATGGCGGTGGCGTCGAGTTGACTGATTGCGGTTTGAGAAATGATAGCCTGCAAAGACTTAGGCGGCGTGCTGGCGGAATCGGGAAGCGCGAAGTATCCGGTGCGGGATCGCACCTCCGAGCCCGGAATCCTTACTTTTACCTTTATCGTATGAAAAGTTCCGTCCCACTTTGCCACGGTGGGATAGAAGCCCAGGCTGTAGCTGACACGGGAGTCGTCCGTGGCAAGGCGAATGGCTTCAGAGAGGTCGTTCGATCCGTAGAAGGCCTTGCCTCCGGTGCGTTCCGCCAGAGTCTTCATGGTTTCAAGATTTCCGGGAGCGATTCGCGAGGGAACGTGTTCGTTGCCTTCGCCGGAGAACTCTGGGGGAGGAGCCTCGGAATAATCCCCAGCGGCTGTGAGGCCATTCCCCATGAGGCCTCGCGCGTCCACAGGATAGATGGCGACCCCGGCGTCAGTCAGGGCTTGCGCGGCGCGCGCGATGTCTCCAGCGAAACTGCCGCCGCCAGTATCATTCGCCCAGTTAAGATCGAATTTTTCCTGCCCGAGACTGAACGGGAAGCTTCCGGAAACCCAGACTAGGTTTTTGCGGCCCGGGAGAGAGCCGAGGTGGTGGGCGATGGCAATCAGCGCAGCGGTGGTGAGGTGAACGCGGTTCTTGGTTGATTCATTCGCGACTCTCTGGTCAAATGCCGACCTGAAAGCCTCGCGGCTGGAAGTTTGACCTGTAGGAAGTCCTTGGGGAATCGAAGGGTTAGGATTAGCGGGGTTCAGATAGTCCACGTTGGACTCCACGAGGTCGCGGTTTGTCTCTCCTCTGGAACGAGCGAGAGCTTCGCGAAGGCTTGCTACATCGGAGGTGAAGTCGCTCAACACGTAGAGATTATTACCAAGCCAGTAGAGGGCGACGCGGTCCCTCGGGCGGAGTCGCTCGAGAAACCGCAAAACCTGTTTGCGAGTGAGAGCTTGGTCCGCGAACTCCGTATTGAGGGCGTCGAGGAGAATCAATGTAACGTTCCCCGCGATGTTGGCGTTCTCCGTGAAATGGTTGGAGTAGGTGTCAGGAGTGGCGAGTGACGACGGCTGAGCGGCAGGCAAATTTGTTTCGGCGCCGAAAAACCGAATCTCCTGAGGAGTTCTATTATCGAGCAGGACAAAATCTTCTTTCTTGAGCCCCGTGATGGGTTTTCCGTGTTTGTCGTTGACGATGACGTTGACTTGGACGAGACGCGTGGTAACACGCACAGGCGTTGTGTGGCCGGGAATTTTCGCTGTGGGAGGTTGTTGGTTCGAGGACTGGTCCTGCGCCGGCTCGTAAAAGGAAGCAGATTGTTCGGCAAACTCTTCAAGTTTGCCTGCACAGCTGGGCGGGACGATGAGCAATACTGAAAAAAGAATTGAGCACAAAGGAGTTACGCTGGGAAACCGGCCAAACACGGCAGCCTATCCCGCGAATAGTCTTGGGACCTTCGCGTCGATAATCTATCCAGAAAGATAGTATGCCTTGCGTTCCCTCTCTAAAAGAGAAAAAGGAGGGCAACTACAATCTGATTGTGACAGTGTGAGTTAGGAGTTCCAGGCGACGCGGGATAGCTGTTTCTTCCGGGATTCCCATTCGCTGCCAGCGAGTATGCGCGGGGCGACGTCGATCAGTCGGGGAATTAGCCGGAATACGCTGGCGGCGGTCCAGGGATGGCTGTCACGGGTGCGGTAGTCGCGGACGTTGAGAGCATCGGCCATGCTCGTGAAGGAGACGTCTTGCACGATTAGTTCGGCGAGGAACTTGAGAGTCTGCATTTCGAGGGGATCGTCTTCAAGGTGATGGCAGTCCGCAGCGATGCGAAGGCCGAATGGGATCTCTTCGGAACCAAGCGCTTCCTCGGGAGGCTCAGGCGCAGAGGAGGTTTCAATTTCGCGCTCCCACTCGAGGGCGACCAGCGTCCAGCCAGCGTCATGCATCTTGGATAGATACATGGAAGTCGGCAATATGGTGACTCTTTCTCGAATGCGCTCATGTTTTTTCATGGGGCCTCCTTGACGAAGAGTTAGAAACGCGAGTATGCCGCAAACTAAGAATTGAGGCAATCGAATCACCGAATTCACGGCGAACGTAACTACTAGAAGAATAAAGGCTTACAAGTTTCAGGGAAACGCGGGAAGCCGGTCGGATGTTCGGTCGTGGGATGAGGATGTCGCGCTGGCGGACAGTGACCCATGAGAATCCAGATGAAATGAAAGGTGTTGACCTTTCTCGGGATTAGAAGTGTATGATTTGTTAGTCGTTGAACCCACCTCAACGTTTACTCCCCATCCCGGCCCAGAAAGCTGCGCGGTACCCCATGGAAACCGAGGCGCGCCGATTGCAAGACCGTTCTCCGGTGCACGTAACTGTAGATCTGTCCGGCCTGGATATCCACACCGCAGCCCAACAGGGAATCACGGAAAACGTTAGCGCCCGTGGCGCGCGCGTGGTCACGAGCAAGCCGTGGCAGCCCAATGATCATGTAAAAGTGAGATCACTTCTGGGGAGCCTGAGGTCAAGGGCACGCGTGGTTTACTGCCAGCCTCTGGGAAAAGATTCGTTTGCGATTGGTTTGGAACTGTTCGTAAGCGTCGGCGAGTGGACTTTGCACCAATCGGCCAGCAGGCCCACAGATTAATCCTGCGGGAAATAAAGACGGAATGCAGCAGGCTTGCGTGTTTTCCCTGCGAATCGCTTGGAAACATAGTTAGAGTCAAAAAGGAATGAGGCGAACCGGAGCGTATTGCACCAACAGGTGCCATGTTTCGGTTCACCTGATTCCGTTGCAAGAAACTAGAGAAAGCGTGGCTTCATTGGGTCGCAAATGACGCGTCGCCCGGGGCTGCACCGCCGGGTAGCACGAGCTGATTGCACGCGATGCGAAAGGATTCATACCAGGTACGCGTGAAGCTGGCGATGAGTTCTTCCACGGTGCGGCCGCCAATCGTAATGCCGGAGTGAATGACTTCTCCCCAAGTGTGGATGACAGTGCCCTCCAGCGGACGCTCTTCAAAAGTTACCCACTGAGCCAGGGCCACGCCGATGGCGTGGTCGATCCAACCTACTTTCTTTCCCGGGATACATGTGGTAATGACGTGGTCGATGACGGCATTGACTGGGCGAAGGAGCTCGATTTGAAGCCGGCTGCCTGGTTCCCAGGCGTAGCCGTCAACCCAACGCAACTCGCCGTACACGTTGGCGAAATTGTTCCAGCGATGAAGATCGGAAAAAACGAGCCAGGCGAGCGCAGGGCTGGCCTTGGTGGTGACGGAATACTGAAATCTAGCCATAACTTGGTACTTACTTCTCCTTACTAAGTATTTGTGGGGGCCGAGCCAACCGCACAGGCGGGGCAGGGAATACTTATACGTTGTTTCTTTTACGATGTCAATGGTATAATTGTAGAGTTAAAAGGGTTTAATACCCAGGTAAAAAGGACCGCAGATGCCTCGAAAAGCGGATAGACGCCTCGAAGGGCGGATCGTGAATGCCGCATACCGGTTGTGGAGTAAAGAAGGGGAACACGCATTGACGATGCGGGCGGTGGCACGAGCGGCAGGGACGACGACCCCCACATTGTACGAGAGGTTCCGAGACAAACATGATCTGATCATGTTCCTGCGGGTGCGCGCGAGGGAGAGAATGTTTGCAGCATTACAACCGGCAAAGTCGACTGCGGACGCTTGCCGATTGGGGCTGGATTTCACGCTAACTCATGGAAATGAATACTTGTTGCTGGCGTCGGATTGGGCGCAGCGAATGGCGCGCAAGGAGCCGATGCCCTCATACGAATTTCTTCAGGAGAAGCTGGCGGATGATTTGGGGGGAGCGGCAGCAGACTATGAGAGGTTAGCGATGGCTCTCGTCGCGCAGGTTCACGGAACAGCATTGCTTCTTCTGGGAGACGGGGTTGAACCGGGAATCGCCCAAGAATTTAAGAAAGCGTGTCTTGAGGCGTGCCAGGTACTTATCGAACGCGGAGGCAAGGGAGTTGGCGGGCAAGCCCCGAATCGAGCGGCCACACCGTAAGACCACTAGCCACGAGCAAAGTGTCGCTTAGAAATGCACGCGGATTATCCCCCAGCGTTGACGCCACGACGTTTTGCTTTGATCAGAACGTCGACGGAATCCGGGCGGCCATTCCAGAAATCGAGGCGAATACGGCCGTCGGGAAGCTGCCTGACAGTCGCAGGAATGGAACTCGCCGTGAGATACCAGCCCGCGGGTAGCACTACGGCATTGCGAGGCCTGCCAAGGCTACGGTCGAAGATCAGTTCGTCGCCGTCGAGCCGATAGCTTAGGGGCGCGGTATATGTTTCCGAGATGCGCAGGCGGAGGGACTGGCCTTTCTTCACTGGCGGGAATGGGATCAGCACGACTTGCGTGGCGGGCGTAACAGGCTCACCAGCGTCAATCTTCGCAGAGGTGAGTTCGGCGCCCGTCATCATTTTCGTGGAGAGCTTTTCGCCGGTATCCAGGATGTAGGCGGACGGGTCAGATACCTTGCTGCCTTCGCGGACGATGTTTAGGTATTTGTCCGCGCCCTCATGGGATTCCGTGTAGTCGTGGTAGAGGCTGAAAGCGTGGGTCTCTGGTTGCTGCAGGAAGTAGACGATATCGCGGTCCTGATGGGCTCGCTCGGAGAGGCGTGCTCGCTCGGTTTCACCCTGGAAGGGGGATTCCCAACTACGAGTTTGAGTTGCAGGATGTGGCGCCGCGACGGTTCCAGTTTGCGCGCCGAGCTTTGCGCGAAGAATTAGGGGCGCCTCGCCTGAGCTGGGGTTCAGGAAGCTGACAGCGATGCGGCCATCCGGCTCCAGCAAGACCTGCGATGGCACATTGCAGCCAACCACTTCGTAACCGGCGGGCAGAACGACCTTGTTGCGCCTGATCCCCAGCGGGCGATTGAAAACGATGGCATCGCCGTCGCGGTAGTAGCTCTTCGCGTCCTTGTATGTCTTGAGGATGAGAACTCGGCCTTGGCCTTCCGGCGGCACAGGCCGCGCGAGAGTAATCTTGATGAAGTTGGTATCGGCATCGGCTGCGACCATGAGCGGGTCTTTGCGCGCTTCCGCGCCGCTCACCACTTCGAAATGAAGCGGCTCACCAGTCATGGAGTCGAAGACAGCTTCGTCGCTGGCGGTGCTTCCCTTGCGGATCGGATTGTAGAAAGACTTCGCGCCCGGAGTGGTGGCGGTGACTTCGTAACGGATCTTAAAACTGGCGGTTTCTGGCGCGAGAAGCTCGTAACTCGTGTATTCATCGGATTCAGTCTGTTCTGTCGAAGGGGAGGGGGCCGGCGGGGGCGCCGCGTTTTGCTGTGCTTGGAGCAAAATGCAGCCGGAAAGGGCGAGGACCGCGGTCGCGATAGCCACGTCTTTGCGCATGAAGGCTCTCCTGATCAGCGTCACGGATTCGAGTTTCGAGCTTGCATCATCCCCGACCTGACCGGGAGAGTAAATAGCGAGAAGTTTGAGCTCATGGGAGGCAAGGCGGAGCATTTAGAGCCAAGTGTGCTGGAGAGGCTGGATTTTGGGACGTTAACTAGAATGAAGAATCCGGGAGCAAAAATGAGCGGCCAGAAGGTAGAATCATCAGCCAGAAGGACTTAGGAGAAGACGATGGCGAAGAAACCGACTGCCGACGATGCACGCTTGATCCTTGAGCTGTACGACTTGAGGCGAGAACCAGAGATGCGGAAAGCGCGGCAATGGTGGATGACGAAGTTTTGGGCGAAAGATGCGGATGAGTTCATGAAGCTCGGAATGTCGTTAGGGACAGAAGAGAACAATTGGCTGAGGCAGGTTTTGAGTTATTGGGGAATCGCCATTTCGTTTGTGTGGAGCGGTGTGGTGAGTGAGAAGCTGTTTTTTGATCCCGCGTTTTGCGGGGAATTGTATTTTATTTACGCTAAGGTCCGGCCGTTTTTGAAAGAACTCCGAGAAAAGACCAAGAATCCCGAGTTGCTGCTCGCCTTTGAAAAAGCGATCTTGGGATCGAAAGTAGGCCTGGCACATTTCAAGAAGCTGGAACCGCGCGTTCAGGCCATGCGGCCGCAGTGATGAGGCTTGTCGAGGTTGTTCTTAGAAGGGTTCGCTTCGGGCTTGGGGCATCCATAGTTATTGGCATGATGCTTCTGCTTGCTGCCGCGGCTCGCGCAGAAGAGTGCGGAAATGGGCTGGAACTGCAGCTCAGCGCGCCAGCCACGGCTCAAGGAAGTCTACTCCTGGTGCAGATACGCAGCCCGAAGCCACTGGGCGAAGTCATCGCCAAGTGGAACGAGCGGGACGTACCATTTTGGCAGGAACGAGAGAAGGAGCAAGGAGCTTCAAGTCCAGATGTGCGGCAGGCACTTCTCGGTGTGGATCTGGAAAAGGCGGCAGGGAAGTACGAGTTCAAAGTAGCGGCGCAAATGCAGAGCGGCGAACGAGTGAGCTGCCGCGTGATGGTGGAAGTGAAAGAAGGACATTTCGCGACGGAAAACCTGACTGTTAAGAAACAGTTTGTGGAGCCGAATCCGGAGCAAGAGGCGCGTGCGGAGGCGGAAACAAAACGGCTTCGGGAGATCTTTGACAGCGTGACGCCGGAGAGGTTGTGGGATGGGCCATTTCGCGCGCCGCTGGACGGCGTGGTGAAGGGAGCGAACTTTGGGAGGCGGCGTGTTCTGAATGGGCACCCTGGTTCACCGCATAGCGGTGTGGATTTTCCCGCGCCTACGGGCACTCCGGTTCACGCCTCGCAAAAGGGGCGCGTCGTGCTTGCGGAAGGGTTGTTTTTCGCGGGGAACACCGTGATCGTCGATCATGGTTTGGGGATTTACACGCTGTATTGCCACTTTTCCGAAATCGATGTGAAAGTCGGGGATATTGTGGAAGCCGGTTCGATTCTGGGTAAGGTCGGCGCAACGGGCCGTGTCACTGGTCCTCACCTGCATTGGGGATTGACGGTGGAGCGCGCACGGGTGAATGCGCTGGACCTCTTGAGCGTGCTTAGTATCAAGTAGATTTCGGAAAGCTTTGGAAATCATGACAGGCGACTCGTCATACCTGCTTGCCGCGGAAAAGTTTGAGTAAGGAAATAAGAATCCTCGGGCTGATCTCGGATACCCATGGGCTGCTGCGCGAAGAAGCCGTGCGTGCGCTGCGTGGTTCCGATCTAATCCTCCATGCCGGGGATGTGGGTGGGCAGGAAATCCTGGAAACCTTGAAAACCCTTGCTCCCGTGATCGCCGTGCGCGGAAACGTGGATAAGGGTACGTGGGCGCAGGCACTACCAATTAGTGAGATTGTCCGAGCAGGTTCCGCAACCATCTACATGTTGCATATTTTGCAGGACTTAGACATAAACCCAACTGCCGGGGGTTTTCAGATTGTAGTGAGCGGTCACTCGCATAAGCCGGGGCAGTACGAGAAGAATGGCGTGCTCTATATCAACCCAGGGAGCGCAGGACCAAGGCGGTTCCAACTGCCAGTAACTCTGGCACGATTGGACTTGGAGGCCACGCCTTGGAAGGCAGAGTTCGTGAACCTCGAAGATGGGGACCAGGTCGATCCTCGGGGCCTCCACTCTAAGCCATAGTAAATAAATGAGTTAATGAGAGTTATCGGTCTTGAATTGCCCCATTTCGGCAAAGAGAGCACACGGAGCCAGGATAGGCATCATCTTGAGGAGCGCGAAACGGTTGGACGTTCACCTTCACTAACTGAGGCGAGTGCTAATTGCGAATGGGGTTGCACTGTAACGAGTAACGTACTAGAGTACCGGAGCAATAGCTGTAATTTGGTACCGTCTCGCTATTGTCGGGACCAGGGCCAGAATTCAAAATACAAAGAATGTGGACGACGTTCGTGCTGGTTTCCTCGCTCGTGTCGACCGTTCACTTCGGCGCCATGTTTGCAAAGGTGATGACGCTGAAGCCAGTCCAGTATGGGCAGGCTTAGGTTCCCGGGTGGTCAAGCTCAACCGCGAGGTTAGTGTCTCTAATGGCCATACTTCATTTTCGATGTAAAGAGCGGCGGCGGACGTTGAGAGTCTGCATCACGGTTCCAATAACTGTGCACGGACAGGATGAGAGCGGGGATAAGTTCCGCGTGAAGGCGAAGTCGCAGTCGGTGAACCGCCACGGGGCCTTGCTGCAGATCGAGCAATCAGTGGTGGTAGGACAGATGCTCATCCTGGTGAATGAAAACAGCGACCGGACGGTGGAGTGCAGAGTAGTTTCCGTCAGACGCGACCGTGAGAACAAAACTCACGTAGGAGTCGAGTTTATTTCCGCGGACTCAAATTTTTGGCACATGAGTTTCCCTCTGCCCGGAGCCAGGCCGTTGCGGCGCACGATCGATTCCAAGGCTTCCGCATAGCATCCATTTAAATCATAAAGACCGGCGAAAACTACGAGCCCCCTCCTGACCGAGAGGGCTTTTTTGTTTTCCGGTGTGATTTCGGGAATCTCCGCTTTGTCTTGGCGCTCTTGTAGCGGTGTCTGTGCGCGGAGGGTTTTGCGGTTGCGAGGGCTTCACGGGTTTTCCTGGGCAGTTTGGCTACCACCATGTCATAAGACTCCCGCAGCAAGACCGCAAGCTCGTCTGGGGAAAGCGCATCTTTCGTTTCCAATGCGACCCATTTCGCGCGAGCCAGGTAAGGCGCGGGAATGACGCCTGGACGTTCTATCAACTCGGCGAAGTTATCCGAGGAAACCTTGAAGCAAAGCCAAACTTTGGCAGGCCTGAGTACCGTGATGGCGTGAATCTTGCCGGCCACTTTAAAGACGAGATCGTCGCTCCATTGGATCTGTTCCGTCGTGTTCGGAAACGAGAGACATAAATCGCGGATCCAATCGATGTTCATGGGCCAGTCATCCGAGTGTTCCGCGTGAGATAAGCCATGTTCGTTCCTCTGTAGAAACTATGGAATCGCTGAAGCCCACGCCAGACCATCCACGCCCGGAGTGAGCTTGATCGGTCGCAGGAGTTTGCCGGCGGACACGTCGAATACCTCGATCGTTCCGGCCTGCGGACAGCTCACGAAGGCAAACTTGCCATCAGGCGTGAGCAGGAGTTCACCTGTAGCGGCTGGAATATCAAAAGATTCGGCGACCTTTGAGGTGGCCAGATCAATGACAAAAAGTTTTCCGGACGGCGACGCGGCCAGCAGTCTATGACCGTCCGAGGTCGGCACGGAGGTATAGACGGTTGCGGGTAGGGAAATCCACCTGGCGACCTTGTTGGCAGCCGCGTCGATGACGGCGATGCGCGGTGTGTCTTGATCGTGGGTGAAAACGTGTTGGCCATCGGGAGACATCGAAATGCGCTGGACTGTTTTTGCGATGGGGATGACGGTGATCAAAGTGCGCTTCTGCAGGTCCAGAACGCTGACACTGCCGGCGCCGACGTTGGCGGTGTAGGCGCGGTGGCCATCGGGGGAAATAATGATCATGTGGGATTCTGGTGCACCGGTGGGAATCTCCGCGATGACCTTGCGTGTGCCAGGGTCGATGACGTCAACGGCCTTGGCGAGCTCTGCTGTCACATAGAGCAGACCATCGGGGCCAAATTCGGCGCGATGAGGACGAAGCGGCTTCTTCAGATCGATGGTCGCGACGAGTTTGCGCTCATGCAAATCGATGACATCGATAGAGGTGCCATCGGTCCCGGGTTTGCCGACACCGGAATTACCGTAAATAGGGACGAAGGCGAAACGCGAGTCGGGTGAAACGGCGACTTCGTGGCCATTTACGCCGACCGTGATTTTGGCAAGCTCCTGGCGTGTTTCGGGATCGACGAGGAGAGTGGTGTGCTCTTTCTGGTTAGCTACCACAAGGATTCCGTGGGAAGCCGGAGGAGGAACACGTCCGCCTTCGGCCGCGAGCGCCAGGAACATCAGGGAAGCGATCAAATAGGGAAGAGGTGCGGACATAGTTTGCCTCGTTTGCCGTGGGAGTTGAACGTCAAATCGCGCAGATTATATCAGCCCGGCGAGACGCTGCCACCAGGATTCAAAGATTCAGATTCAGAAACTGCGCCGATTCATTCCGGAGTAAGATACGCCTCGCCGGAAGCAGTTCCTCGCAGCGAGGCACTGTCGCGATACACGGCGGACTTAGGGCATGAAAATCCCATCAAGCAAGGCACTCGCAGTTTGGGGAGCGCTCGCGACCTCGAGTTTTCTCATTACGGCGCAGCTCATTGTTTCCGCCGGTATTTCCCATTCGTCCGGCAGGCCCAGTCTCGGGAATCCGAGCGAATACATGCGCGATTGGCCGGCATACGGAGGAGCGCCGGAGAACACGCACTACTCCGGTCTCACGCAGATTAAACGCGAGAATGTGAAAGAACTCAAAGTCGCATGGAGCTTCGACACGGGTGAACAAGGCGGGCTGCAAACAAGCCCGATTATTGTCGGAGGCGTTCTATATGGAATCACGCCGACGCAGAAAGTATTTGCATTGAATGCAGCGACCGGCAAATTGCAATGGGAATTTGATTCCGGGATTAAGGGGACGCAACCCGATCGTGGCCTGACGTACTGGTCGAAGGAAAAGGACAAGCGCATCCTCGTTGGCGTAGTGAACTTTCTCTATGCGCTGGATGCAACCACAGGCAAGCCGATCGTAACCTTCGGGAAAGATGGAAGGATTGATCTTCGCGGGGATCTCGGGCGCAATCCCGAAAAACAGTCCGTCGTCTTAACGAGCCCCGGCACCATTTACAAGGACATGATTATTGTTGGCGGGCGGAATCCGGAAACCCTGCCGGCGGCGCCCGGAGACATTCGCGCGTACGACGTGCACTCCGGGAGATTGCGATGGACATTTCACACTATCCCGCACGCCGGGGAGTTTGGTTACGAGACCTGGCCGAAGGATGCGTGGAAGTACAGCGGTGCGGCGAACAACTGGGCGGGCATGGCTGTCGATGCGAAACGCGGAATTGTTTATGTGCCGACAGGCTCGGCCGCGTTTGACTTTTACGGTGCCAACCGCGTTGGCGACGATCTATTCGCGAACTGCCTGATCGCTTTGAACGCGGAAACGGGCGAGAGAATCTGGCACTTTCAGGGAGTGAAGCACGATTTGTGGGACCGCGATTTTCCGTCGGCGCCCACGCTCGTGACGGTGAACCGCGACGGCAAAGAAGTCGACGCCGTAGCGCAGACGACCAAGCAGGGGTTCGTTTATGTGTTCGATCGGGTGAATGGAAAGCCGCTCTTTCCGATTGAATACCGCAAATATCCACCGACCACTGTTCCGGGCGAAGTCGCGGCTTCCGAGCAGCCGTTGCCCACCAGGCCCGCGCCGTTTGCACGGCAATTTCTTAGCGAGGATATGCTGACGACTCGCACGCCTGAAGCGCACCAATGGGCACTTGATAATTTTCGGAAATTCCGCAGCGAGGGACAGTTCGTACCGTTCAGCGTGGGGAAAGACACGGTGATTTTTCCTGGATTTGACGGTGGCGCTGAGTGGGGTGGCTCGGCCGTCGACACGCAGACTGCGATTCTGTATGTGAATGCCAACGAAATGGCATGGACGGGGGCACTGGCCCCGGACAGCGGAGAAAAGGGCCCCAAGGCCCTGTACATGAGCCAGTGCAGCGTCTGCCATGGCGAGAAACTAACCGGATCGCCTCCTGCCATGCCATCGCTCATCGGCGTAGCGGACCGCTTATCGCCGCAGCAGATTGGGACAACGATCAAGAACGGCAAAGGCAGGATGCCAGCGTTCGCCAATTTCGATGACGGCCAACTCTACGCGTTGATCGATTTTCTGATGAGCGGAAAGTCTAAAGAACTGCCAAGCTCGGAACCTCCGCCACCGGAAATGAAGTACCGCTTTACGGGCTACAACAAATTTCTCGACCCGGATGGTTATCCTGCCATCGCGCCGCCCTGGGGCACGCTCAGCGCCATAAATCTGAACACAGGTGAATACGAGTGGAAAATAAACCTGGGGGAGTATCCGGAGTTGGCAGCGAAGGGCCTAAGGAACACGGGTACGGAAAACTACGGAGGTCCTGTGGTCACCGCGGGAGGCCTGGTTTTCATCGGAGCGAGTGACTTTGACAAGAAATTCCGGGCGTATGACAAAGCCACCGGGCAGTTGTTATGGGAAACGACGCTGCCTTTTTCCGGGAATGCAACTCCGGCGACTTACGCCGTGGATGGACGCCAATATGTTGTGATCGCTGCGGGAGGAGGCAAGGATCTAAAGTCACCATCCGGCGGAGTTTACGTCGCATTCGCGCTCCCAAAAACTGAGTAAGGACCTGCAGGGCCAACGCGAGGCGAGCGCCGCGGCGGGTGTTCTCTGATTGTGCGCAGGGCAAAAGATTCTCATATGCCGGCGCAGAAAAATACCTTAAGAAAGATAGAGAAGAACGGCTCGTGTGAGCCGGACATACCTCTTTGGCGCATCTGCCGCGATCAGGTTGGACGCTTCCTCATGGCGAATGTGCAGACGGTGGATTGAGGAACTTAAGGCTGTCCGAGCCATAAATCGGACGAGGAGGAGTAGTTCATGAGAACGAGAATCCTGATTGCATTTGCGTTGGTGGCTCTGGTCGTAGCACTTGCCTATACGGCGTCGGCTCCGGCCGCTCCGAATAAGGCCAATGCTAATGCCGTGCCCACAGCGGCTCCGCAGCCCAACACCACGACGGCAACACCGGCGGAACCGCATCCGGAAATCCACGAAGCGATTGCCTCGCTGCGGCGTGCCAAGGAACACCTAGAGCATGCGGCTCATGATTTCGGCGGGCATCGCGTGGAAGCTATCCGGGCAACGGACGAGGCCATTCACCAGCTCGAGGAATGCCTCAAGTTCGACAAGAGATAGAACGTAACATCTCGCAGCAGTCTCAAGCAGCGTCCGGAGAGGGTTCTCTTCCGGACGCTGTTTTTCTTAATTCACTCTGCGATGGAGGAGATCTGAGTTACTCAGACAAAGGAAGCCCATACCTGTATTACAATCGCGCGCCGGTAGTGTGCCAAGGAGAGAAACCGATGCTGGATCGCAGACGATTCTTGAGTGCTTGTTCGGGATTAGGGCTGGGGGGGACTCTGTTCCCTGGCGTTTTATGGGCGCAAGCGCAGACGCAAGGCGCGACAAAAATCACCAAAGAGATGATCGAAAGTGCTGCCGCCATCGCCGACGTGCCCATCCCTGAAGAAGATAAAGAGATGATGCTGGACAACCTGAACCAGCAAGCTAAAAATTACGAGGCGATTTATGCCCTGCACATTCCGAATTCGGTGGAGCCCTGCCTGATTTTTGACCCGGTGGTGCCGGGGATGAAATTTGAAACCGAGCGGCGACCCTCCCGTATTTCAAAGCCCTCGGCTATCGCCGCGCCGAGTACGCCGAAGAATTTGGAACAAGTGGCGTTTTCGAGCGTGCGCGAACTGGCCGAGTTGGTGCGTACGAAAAAGGTTTCTTCTCTGGCGCTGACGCAGATGTATCTGGACCGGTTGAAGCGTTACGATCCCACACTGAAATTTGTGGTGACGCTGACCGAAGATCGCGCGCTCGCCCAAGCAAAAAACGCAGACCGTGAGATTGCGACTGGTAAATATCGAGGTCTGCTGCACGGGTTGCCGTGGGGCGCAAAAGATTTGTTGGCAGTAAAGGGTTACCGGACGACTTGGGGTGCAGGCGGCTTTGAAAACCAGATGATCGATGAGGATGCCACGGTCGTGAAACGGCTGGACGAAGCGGGCGCGGTATTGGTTGCGAAGCTGACGCTCGGTGCTCTGGCGCAGGGCGACCACTGGTTTGGCGGCATAACGAGGAATCCTTGGAATCCGGGGCAAGGGTCGAGTGGCTCGTCTGCAGGACCTTCTTCCGCGACGGCCGCGGGATGTGTGGCGTTCAGTATTGGTTCGGAGACGCTCGGTTCTATTTCGTCGCCGTCGACACGTTGCGGTTGCACAGGCTTGCGGCCGTCTTTCGGACTCGTGCCACGGACGGGCGCCATGGCGCTTTCCTGGAGCATGGACAAGCTCGGCCCGATATGCCGCGCGGTGGAAGATTGCGCCCTCGTGCTCGAAGCGATTTACGGACCAGACGGCGCGGACCCCAGCGTGAAGAATGCGGCATTCCATTGGGATGCCACGCTCGATTGGCGCAAATTGCGCGTGGGATACCTGAAAGCAGAGTTCGAGCCAAAGCCGGAGGATCAGCAGCAGGGCGCGAAAGAGGAACCGGCGGCGACTCCCGAGGAGCAAAAGAAGCGGGACGAACAGAAAGGGCGCAGGGAAGCTGGCCGAGCCCGCGCGGAATACGACAAGAAATACAACGATGCGGCGCTTGCAAAGTTAAAAGAGATGGGCGTCAATCTCATTCCGGTGGAGCTGCCGAAATATCCGTATCAATCCATGGTGACCATGTTGACGGCGGAAGCAGCCGCGGCTTTTGATGAACTGACGCGGAACGGGAGAGACAAGCTGCTCACCGCACAGAAACCTTTTGACTGGCCCAATTCCTTCCGTTCGGCGCGCTTTATTCCGGCGGTCGAGTATATTCAGGCGAGTCGCGCACGGCGGCTGGCGATGAATGCGGTTGCAAAAATGTTTGATGGGTATGACGTAATTGTAGCGCCCACCGGCAGCGACCAGCTCAGGATTACAAATCTCACGGGCCACCCCGCCGTGATTTTGCCAAACGGCTTCCGAGGCGACGACGCGCCGAAGCCTTCGACAGACGATCCAGGGGATTTTCAAAATACTGGAGGGCCCGGAACATCAGTAAGCCTCACGTTCCTTGGGAATCTATACGGGGAAGCGAGGCTGCTGGCGTTTGCGCGGGCCTATCAAGACGCAACAGGATTTCATCGCAAGCACCCGAAGTTGTAATGGACTCGGGCCGGGGCAGGAGCCGTTTGGCTCGGGCTGACGAGGCAGAAAGCTAGTCAGCTGCTGTTCACCCCCCGCGGTGCCCAACGGCAACTTGGCAGCTTCAAAACACAAAAAGCTCCTGTAAGGATTGAACGAATGAAGACTGATAAACGTATAACAGTTCAGAAGATCGAACCGCAGCGGAATGTGATCGGCGCGAGCGTGAGAACCGCTGGGGTTGGGCGTGATTGACCGGTGGCGCAAGGGGAAGTAGGATTCTCGCAACTGTCGCCCTGTTTGGCTACTCGTACGAAAAGGAGCCATTGTGTATTGCTCAAAATGCGGAAGCGAGATTTCCCCGACGACGGCGTTCTGCTCCACGTGCGGCCAGGCAATCTCCAGTTTCGTGCCAGCGCTTCCGTCGTTATCACCTGTTGTGCCAAGTCCGCCCGCTCCGGTAGTGCCCGCACGTGCAAACTACGGCGTGGAGTATGCCGGTTTCTGGCTGCGATTCGTCGCCTACCTCATTGATGGATTGGTTTCGTGCGCGGCCTTTCTGGTTCTCTTGGTGCCTCTGTTTATCTTAACCGGTGCCGGCGCCGCCCTTAGCAAGATTGGCTCGGGCGAGGATATAAGTGACAATGTGGCCGCATTCATGGGGATCGGGTTTATTTTCGGCTTCTTTGGAATCATCCTTGTCGTCAGCTGGCTGTACTACGCCCTCTCCGAGAGTTCTTCCTGGCAAGCCACGCTGGGTAAAAAGATCCTCAATCTGAAGGTTACCGACATGAGCGGACAACCGATTTCTTTTGGCCGGGCTTCGGGACGTTACTTCGCAAAAATAATCACCGGAATGATTCCTCTCTTGATCGGCTACATCATGGCCGGCTTTACCGAGAAAAAGCAGGCCATTCACGACATGATCGCGAGCTGCTTGGTATTGCGCAAGGTGTAGCGCGATTTTCCGGATGGCTGTGCTGCGCCTGGCTTAGATGAATTGAGTGGATTTCAAGCGTGACGGACGGATTCCAACGGGTCGGCATGCATCCACGGTCGCGCGGCGGAATACGCAGTCAGCAGGGTCATCGCTCCCATCGTAAGCGCGACCGCAAGAAACACAATCCATTCCACTGGACGAATTCCATAAAGCTGCGAACGGACAAGCGCGCTAGCGATGATTCCGCCGACAATGCCCAGGCAGACGCCAGTAGCCGTCACGATGGCCGTTTGTCGCAGAATCATTTTCCATAGATCGCGAGGCGCGGCGCCAAGTGCGACACGAATGCCCAACTCCTTCTTTCTTTCGCTGACGGAGTAGAAAACTGCTCCGTACAGCCCAACTGTCGCCAAGACGAATGCGAGCCCGCCGAACACACTGATGCATGCCAGCGTAACTCGCGGTATGTACAGCGCGAAATCCGTCCAGTCATTTATCGTGAGTGTCTGGAGGAAAAGTTGCGAGTCAAGTTTTTGCAACGCCTCCGACATCGGTGCGATCCACTGATGTGGGTCGCCTTGCGTTCGCGCCATAAGATAAACAACTGACTGGTAGCGCTGATTCAAGTCGAAATACATGAATGGACGCGCAGGTTCATCGATATCGACATATTTTCCATCGCCAACTACACCGACGACAGTTACAAGGTGATTGCCGTTTTCGATTCGCGCCGTCTTGCCAATAGGGTCCTGGCCAGGCCAATATTTCTCAGCCATCAAATGATTAATGACAATCACGGAGGGAGCTTTTGCCGTGTCCGCCTCGGTGAACGCGCGCCCGGACAACACAGGAATTCTGAGAGTTGAAAAGTAATCTTCGTCGACGGCCACCGACGAAATAATGGCGGCCTGTTGGTTCGTCACGGGCGATTCTTCCACGCAGACCTGTTCGTCGTGCCCGCCATTCCCACTGAGAGGAAGATCGCTGGCCAGGGCCACGGAATCCACGCCGTAAATTTGCGCAGCACCCTCTCGCATTCGAACGTACATGCTTCTTCCGCGCTCTTCGGAGTATCCATTGGCTTGCAAATCGAGAGTCAGAATGGCGATGTTTCGCTCCGAAAAGCCAAGATTGATTCGCTCGAGATTGTTCAAGCTCCGTGAGCACAAGCCCACACCGATGAGGACAATTGTGCAAACCGCGACTTGGATGGCCACCAGCGCGTTTCGAATTCTTCCCTTGCGCGTTCCGCCTACGGCAATCTCGCCGCTGAGCGCTCCCGCGAGATTCGGCGCGGAGCTGTAAAGTCCGGGTACGAGGCCCGTCGCAAGACCAGCCAGGAAAACGACAGCGATCGTGATCCCCGCGACCGTGAGGTCTGGCCGAAAATCAATCGTCAGAGGAATCAGACCAATGCCCGGGATATAAGGCTTGAATTGCATCAATTGCCGAAGTCCAAGATAGGCCATCAAGAAGCCAAGGACTCCGCCGCCGGCGGCGATGATCGTGCTGTCGCGCAAGAGCTCGCGAATCAGGCGCGCGCGAGTCGCTCCCACCGCCGCCCGAACCAGAATTTCGTGACGCCGAGCGCTCGCCAAGGCCAGAAGAAGATTGGCGACATTCGAGCAGGCGGCAAATAGGACCAAAGCGACAATCGCGAGAATGAGGGCCGAGATAATGCTTGCGGAGGAAACCGAGTCTACGGGCAGCATGCTCATCTCTGTCAGCTGAGCGATGCGGTCTTTGTCGGTCTTTGGATAAGCCGCGGCGAGGTACGCGGACAAGATTCGCATATCCGCCCGAGCTTGAGAGCGCGTCACGCCAGGGTTCAATCGGCCAACGAGATACAGAAACCGGTTGCTGCGGTCCGCGCGCCAATCTTGTGCTTGTTGATTCGTTGAAAGGTTCGTGGAGAGTGGATACCACAGATCGGGAAGATCGCTGAAAATGGTTCCAGCAAAACTCTTCGGCGCGACTCCGACGATGGTCAGGGGAACGCGTGCGTAGGACCCGCCGACTGTTACAGTCTTCCCTACAATCTTTGAGTCAGCGCCCAGCCATTGCCAGTAGGAGTAACTGAGGACGGCCAGCGCGGATGGCTTGTCGTCATCGCCCCGGGCAAACACGCTCCCTAGAATGGGTTTTACCCCAAGAACAGAAAAATAATTATCTGACACAGCGTTTGTTAGCCCATATTTGCTCCGGTGATCGAATGTGACGAGGCCTGCCGAAATCGAGTATGGGAATGCCAGGACGTCCGAGAAGACATGGTTGTTGTCGCGATAGTACTTGTAGTCGGGGTACGAGGCGCCGCTGAACTCTTCCGTTGGCGTGGAGGTGTAAACCGTCACGAGCCGTTCGGGAGCAGGAACTGCGGGAGGGCGTAACAACAGGGCATTGAAGATGCTGAAGCCCACCGCCCCGGCCGCCATCGCTATCGCTAGGGAAAAGACGGCGATGGAGGTGAGTTTCCAGTGCTTTCTCAGAATGCGCACCGAAAACCGGATGCCGGAGCCGAGCGCCATAGTGTCCCTCCGCCGTCAGGCTTTTGTCGTCAGGTTCGTGTCTTCAAGCTTGCGAAAGATCGAGCCGATGTTTTGCCAGATGCATTGCAGGGATTTGGAGTTGCCGCGGCATTTGAATTCCATGGCTACGCGACCGCCGCTAGGCGTTCTTTTTGTGCAACCCTCTCCTTATCGGTCAGAGGCCTTTTTGCATGGGGTAGCCCTTCTCGACCCAATCCGCCGCAAAACTTGTCGGAAGGACAAGCACGCGCAAGTGGGTAAAGCCCATTTCATGCAGAGCTGTGTAAGCAGGCCGGATGTTCGGGCAGCGATCGAAGGGGCAGCAGCCGCAATAGATGACCACATTTGTGGAGCGCGGCAGCGTGGCGATCCATTTTTTCAATTCCGCAAGGCCTTCTCCCTTGGAAGCCGTGCCATGAAATGACGCTCCGTGAACATGCCCGCCCTCGAATAGTGTTCGAAAGCCCACATAGACAATGGTCGGAGCGCTCTCACCCTTGGCACTTCTAATCTCGTCAGCGAAGTCAGCAGGTTGGAGAACTTGCGCCGTGCTCCAAGGTTCCGCTGCTTTTTCTTGATTCCCTTCGTTGCTCTGCGCTGACCAGAGAACGGATGCAACAGGCAACGCGGCGGAAATGCCGAGCAAGAAGATCGCCGCGCTTCTGTGAAGCTTGAATGGAAAAAACATGATCGCAGGCTCCCGCGCACAATTGTAGGGCGAAAACGGCTGAACGGGGATCTTCTTTCATCGCGGCTGAATTGCGGCCCCGCACGACAGAACTATTTCTTGAGTTCAGCGCGAGTTCGTTGAAGCTTGCCGGCGGTGGTGCGGAGAGTCTCCGGTATGTTTTTGTTGGTAGTCAGTTTCTTGAGATCCATGACGTTGACCATCGGAAGCATGTGCAGCGAGACGTCCAGGGGAGTTTTCGGATTGTTTAGTAAATTGCGCACGACTGTGTAGTTCTTTCGAAACTTCCGGTTGCCGGCGATTAGCCTAAGAATTTCGTCCGTCAGGCTGGTCATGGAGGCGAAGGCTTCGACTTCCTGATCCGTTAGACGAGGCGATTGCAGCACGGCGCGCTGGACGACCTTATTTGAGTCACGAATCAGCGTGCGCCGCGCCTCCGATCCGCCTTTGATCGCAAATTGTACGCGTTCCGAGACGTTCATCTTGGCGAGCCGCTCGATGAGCGTCTGACGCTTTACGACGTCGGGCTCAGCTTCGGCCGCAGCTTCCGCCAGAGTCGCTGCGTCCATGGCGGAGCCTAGCAGTTCGTGGAGCTGATGCTTCTGGTCCGCGGTGATTGACGAGGAATGTTCAAGTGCAGCCGCGAGCGCCGGGGATTCGCTAACACGTTCCAATTCCTCCATGAGTGTCGTGATGCCGAAGGAAGAAAGATGCCGCGCGACCGGAATCAGGAATTCGGCGGTGCAGTGTTTGTTCTGCACCATGGCGTCGCAGATGCCAGGTTTGTCCGCGAAATGCTTCCCGGCATATGCGAAAAGCGCCGGGATGGCCTTCTCGCGCTTCAGGGCTTCCACAAAGGATTCCACCGGCTGCGAGAGAATAGCTTGCTGGGCGCGCTCAGAGACCATCTCGTCGGCATCTCCTGCGAGCACGGCCAAGATTTCCGCCCGATCTGCGGGCGCCAGATGCGCTCCGCCCGCGCACACTGCGATTTTGCGCTCGCGAGGCGCGCGGCCTGCACGAAGATCTTCGAGCACTTCAGGGCTAAGGGGTTCCACCGGACGCCTGCCTTAAATCCATCTGGCTAAGCACTATTGTACCGGAGGCTCCGGGACTTCCAACGGGAGGCATAGCCCGCCCGTTCAACTCCAGCAACACCGCGGAGGAATTGGCCGCGGTCACTTCAAACTGTTTGCTGGCGGAATAGTGCCGCGTTTCCCCCGCGGGCAACTCGCCGTCGAGTAAGAGCGCTCCGTCGGCGACGACGCGCACGTGCGTGGCTGCGGACGTCGAAACGGAAAGGTCCAAGGGAAAAGAGGCCGAAGCAGTTGCGGCCCTAGAGGTTGGATCCCCAGCGGCGGAGGGAGTTGCTGCACCAGCTTCAGCGCGGATTTGTGCAGGCAGCAATGAGGAGGATGACGAGTGTTTCGCCGCGCGACGAGCGGCATAGCGTCGCCATCCATAGATGCCGCCCGCGATGAGACCCCCAACTACTGCAAGCAACCCAAGGACGGCGAGAATCGGCACCCAAATCGGCGGGCGAGGAATTTTGTTCTCGTAAGGCTGAGGAGCGGGCATGCTCGGCTCGCCGTGCGCGAGGTCGTACTCGGCAAGCAGATTTTCTTCGTCGAGGCCAAGATAACGCGCGACGGAACGCACAAATCCGCGGTTGAATATGCCGCCGGGGAGTTTCTCCCACTCTTCGTTTTCGAGGGCTTCAAGGAAGCGCGGGCCGATGCGCGTGGCCGTCGTGACTTCCTTCAGCGAAACTTCGCGCATCTCCCGCTCACGCTTCAGGCGTTCGCCAAAAGTTCCCCTGGCCATGAATCGAAACCTATCCTCGCCGATACTCGCGGGGCAGCGGCGCGATCGAACATCGCGGCCATCGCAAACCAACCGGTTGCGGCGAGCGCCCTTTTCTCTGCCCTTATTATCCGGATGACCTCTACTTAGGCAGGTCAGGTGTGACCGTAAGACGGTTCTCCAGCGGGACTCCTATCGGGCCCGCGCAAGGCGCGAAAAATCCCCTGGACGAAACTATAGGCGGTGTCCCGCAGCAGTGTCAAACAAACGGGAATGAAAGCATCCAATCGTTTTCGTGAGCTACATTTGGTCGACTACTTTTGCGTCGGGCCGACGCCGGGTGAGCGCTCCATTCACGACATTTCTTCCGGCAGCTTGGCCCTGCCGAAACGCCCCACTCCGTCAGTTCGCTGACAAATCCGTACTGACGGCCTCCTGGTATGCCCTGTACCTGCCGATGGCAAGATGGCCACGCCTGTACCACGAGATTCTTGCACCTCTTTTTGCGAGGCGCCTATACTGACAAAGATTCGCGGAACAGCCTCGAATCGCGCTCGTGGTGTTGTCTGCCGCGGCGGCTAAAGTCTGGCCTGTAAAACTTTCAAAGCAGGGACCAACAGAGCGTGGACGAAGTAAATCAGTTTCCAGCCGTGGAACGCCGCCGCAATCCCGCGGTCTCCGCCGAGCAACGCGAGGCGGGCGAAGTCGCCATCTTCCAGGAGTTGGGGAAGGCGCTGACCTCTTCGCTCCAGCTCGACCAGGTTCTCCGCACCATCATGGAGAAAATCGACGAGTTCCTGCGCCCGGACAATTGGTCTTTGCTCCTGTTGGATGAGTCCAAGCAGGAACTCTATTTCGAACTGGCGGTTGGCAAGGCCTCCCAAGCGTTGAAAGACGTTCGCATCAAGGTGGGGCAGGGAATCGCTGGCTGGGTGGCTCAGCACGGCGAAACCGTAGTCGTTGCGGACACCTCAAAGGACACTCGTTTCTTCTCTCAAGTAGACGAAAAGACGAAGACCGAAACGCAATCCATCGTCGCCGTCCCCGTTAAATTCCGCGACACTTGCCTCGGCGTCATCGAACTTATCAACTGCCTCGGTCCCGAAGGTTTTGACGACCGCGACCTCAAGCTGCTCGAGGCTCTCTCGGACTTTGCCGCCATCGCACTCGAAAATGCCCGGCACGTGAAACGAATTCACGAGCTAACCATCACCGACGATTGCACCAGCCTCTATAACGCCCGCCACATGGGTTTCATTCTCGAGACAGAAATCTACCGTTCGCAACGCTACAACTACCAATTCTCACTGGTGTTCATCGACCTGGATCATTTCAAGCAGGTGAATGACACGCACGGGCATCTCGTCGGATCACGCTTGCTCGCCGAAATTGGCAACGCCCTTAAAGCTCATTGCCGCCTGATCGATTTTGCGTTCCGCTATGGCGGCGACGAATTTGTGATTCTCCTGCCGCAGACCTCCAAGGACAACGCGCTCAACGTGGCGCGCCGGCTCCATAAACTCATCCGCGAAACGGTCTGGCTCGATGCCGATGGGCTGGGCATCCACGTGACGCCCAGCTTGGGAGTTGCGTCTTATCCGACCGATTCGCGGACCAAAGAAGGATTGTTGCACCTCGCCGACGAGGCTATGTACCTGGTGAAAAATACGAACCGGGACAGCGTGGCCGCGGCAAACATCGGCATCCTGCCGGACACGACCACGGCGGCCGCTGAGACAGCCGGTTAACTTTTCCCCCGCTCAACCTCTCGTCTCTACAGGTTCTATACAGTCTCTGAGAATTTTGCTTAACTAAAACTATGCGAAGAAGCGAAGCCGCGATGTATGCGCGCTGGTCCGCTGGTGTAGCCGTGCTGCTGGCCTGCCTGACCGCCGGCGTGTATCTGAAGCGCGGCTGGCAAAGAATCAGCGACCGAAGAAAGGCGCCCCCGCCGGCGCCTCTGAACGTCGAGAAGCAATCCAGCGGCCTGACATTCTCAAAAATGGACGGCCCGCGCAAGATTTTCACCGTCGAAGCAGCGAAATCGACGGAGTTCAAAAACATGGAAGCGAGCTTGCTAGAGAACGTGAAAGTTACGATTTTTGGAAAGGCCGGTGAAAGGCACGACACGATTCACACACAAAGCTGCCAGGCAGGAAAGGGGAATGCCAGTATTACCTGCGACGGAGCTGTTCAGATCGATTTAGAGAGCGCGGCTGACGCGGATCGAGCGGTAAAAGATCCCGCGGCTGCCTCACAGATCGTGCATGTGGAGACCCGCGGCGTAAATTTCGACCGGGCCACCGGCACCGCAAAAACTGATCAGCCAGTGACTTTTGTCTTCCCGAGCGGGAGCGGGGATGCCGTCGGAGCGGAATACAATTCCGAAGAAGGGACTCTGCGCCTCCTGCAAAGCGTCCAGCTAAGACTCAAACCGACATCGAGACAATACGCGAACAAAAAATCCGCATCATCGGCCACAGAAGAGGATGTCCAAGTAACCGGCACGAGTCTCGAATTCGGCCGTGATGCAAGAACGATCCATATTCTGGGCCCAACACAAGCCCAATCGCGCACCGCTCGATTGACCGCGGGAGAACTGACCCTCGAGATGGACTCGGCCTTTCGCGCGCGGAGGCTCCTGGCCATCGCAGGTTCGAACGGCAAGCCGCCGGAACTTGCATCACAACACGGCGGCGACACCATCCTCGTCAACGCCGACAAGTTGACCGCGCTGTTTGCCACGGAAGGATGGGTCACTCGCGTGGATGGGATGGGGAGCGTACGTGGGTCCCGTCTTGGCAAGGAAGAATCGAACGAATTCCACGCGGATGCGGCGTCACTTGATCTCTGGCCGCGTGAGAATCAGGCAAAAGAGTTGAATCTCAACGGCGGAGTTCTGCTGAAGTCGCGCATCGCCGAGAGCGGGGACGCGCGAACCCTTCAAACAGGCGCGCTTCGTATGGAGTTCACGGAAGGAAAAGTCGGCCAATCCAGCAAACCCGCGACTGCGGAGACGCTTACGGCAGGGACCATGGAATGGACCGACGCAGCGGCGCAAGCCGGCGGCGCACCCACGCGCACGAAACTTCAGGCGGACAAGCTACAGCTAGCGTTCGGAGAAGAAGGCAAACCCAAGCAACTTGACGCAACAGGAAATGTGCAAACGGAGCGCGCCATCGCAGGCCACGCGCTTCAAACGGCGACCGCTAAGAACGGAGTAGCGCAGCTTCTCGCCACTGGTGGATGGTCTCAGATGGATCTGCAAGGCAACTCGAAATTGAAGGAGGGGGACCGCAATGCCCAAGCGGATCAGGTAACGTTCCTCCGGGTCGCGCAGACCGCAATATTAACCGGACATGCTTTCGCGCGTGACGCGACCACCGAGACGCGCGCTCCCAAGATTCAGTTCATTGGTACAAGCGGAGACATTCGAGCGGAAGGTGGCGTCCGCTCGACCGATTTTTCGCCCAGCGGAAATGGTGTGCAACTCGCTCAAGTACCCGCCAACATCTCCTCGGACACGATGCAGGGCAATTCGAAAACTGGGCGCGCCGTCTATTCCGGTCACGCGCGACTGTGGCAGGGCGATTCCGTGCTGGAAGCGGACTCCATTGAACTGCTTCGCTCAACCAAAATCCTCAACGCAGCCGGAAAAGTGCGCGCGGTCTTCCCACAGACGCCTCCCTCGGCGCAACACGGCTCCCCTCAAGCGCCTGCGAAGAAGCCCATTCTGTGGCACGTCAGTTCGGGGACGCTTTCCTATAGCGATGCCACAAACATCGCCCATCTGGAAAAGAACGTAGTCGTCCAATCGCCTGATCAGCGGATCCGCGCTCCAGAAATGGATTTGTACTTCACGCGCGGTAACAACACTCCCGCAAGCGGTTTAGATGGAACTTCCGCAAATTCAGGAGCGCAGCAAATCAACCGCGCTGTCGGAACAGGCGGCGTGATCGTCGATCAGGGCGGTCGCCGCGCCACGGCTGACCGCGGAGAATACACGGCAGCCGAAGGCAAGTTCATTATGAGCGGAGGAAATCCCACGCTTTACGACGGTTCTGCGGGAACGACAACGGGCCGTCAATTGACCTTCTTTTTAGCGGATGATACGATCATCGTTGACTCTGAAAATGGTTCACGCACTTTGACGAAACACCGAGTCCAAAAGTGACGCGGCCGCCGAGCGGCCGATCGTGAAGAGGTATGCTGAAACTCCAGGCCGTCGAGCTGAGCAAGTCTTATCGCGGTCGCAAGGTCGTTGATGACGTTGAACTGGAGATCGGCCAGGGTGAAGTCGTCGGGCTCTTGGGACCCAACGGCGCTGGCAAGACTACAACCTTCTATATCCTAGTCGGTCTTGCCAGGCCAGACTCTGGTCACGTTCTCTTGAACGGCGGCGAAATCACCGACCTTCCCATGTATCTCAGGGCCCGCAGTGGTATCAGCTACCTTCCCCAGGAACCCTCGGTCTTTCGCCAACTGACCAGCGAAGAAAACCTGCTCGCCGTCTTGGAGACCCTCCCTCTCACTCCCGAGCAGCAACGCGATCGCCTCGAAGAGCTATTGGTTCAAATGGGACTCGAAACCGTGCGCACCAGCAAAGCCTACACGCTCTCCGGCGGAGAACGCCGCCGCCTCGAGATCGCTCGTTCGCTCACTTTGCAGCCCTCTTTTATTCTTTTGGACGAACCTTTTTCCGGCATTGACCCTCTAACCGTAAAGGACCTTCAGGAGATCATCCGGGATCTGAGCCGCTCCGGCATCGGTGTCCTGATCACTGACCATAACGTCAGGGAAACACTAAACGTGACGGACCGCGCGTACATCGTGAATCATGGCAAGATAATGGCGAAGGGCACGCCGCTTGAATTAAGCAACGACGCGGAAGTGCGCCGCGTTTATCTGGGCGATCATTTCCGCCTGAACTAACGCTTGAAACAGGAGACTTTGAGGGGATAATCGGAATCGACCATGGCCTGGCAAGGACTCAAGCTCAACCTACGAGTGTCGCAGAAGCAGATTCTGACGCCCGGCCTTGTCCAAATGGTGAGCGTTCTCGCGCTCAATCGTCTCGAACTCCGCGAGATGATCAACCAGGAGATGATCGCCAATCCCGTCCTTGAAGAACTCAGCGAAGAAGCCACGCAAAGTGACAATTACAGTGACGAAACTTTTCTCAAAGCGGAAACCGAGAAGGTTCCCGAGAAGCCCGAAGCTAATCCCTTTGACGAATTCGATGTCGGTAGTTTTTTTAACCAATATTTGGACAGTGGCGGCGACGGCGGTAAATCCCAGGAAAGAGAAGTCTCCGAGCGGCCCTCCTTCGAAAAGTTCCTCTCCTCCCCAAGCGGCCTCACCGAACACCTCACCTGGCAGTTGAGCGTCACGATCTGCTCCGAATCCGTCAAGGAACTGGCGGAAAGCATCATCGGCAACCTCGATGAGAACGGCTATTTAACAGCCTCCATCGAGGAACTCGTCCAGAACGGCAAATTCTCCCAGGATGATCTCGACGATGCCCTCGCCGTCGTCCAGGATTTCGACCCCATCGGCGTCGGAGCGCGCGATTTGCGCGAATGCCTCCTACTGCAGCTAAAAGCCTTCGATCCGCAGAATACTCTGGCCCAGCAGATCGTCTCTGAACATTTGAAGCAAGTGCAGTCCAACCAGTTGAAAGAAATAGCCCGCGCGCTCAACCGCCCTTTGGAAGTCGTCAAGCGCTCGTTGGAGGTCATCAAGAAGCTCGATCCCCGGCCCGGCTTGCGCTACAACAAAACGGAACCGCGCCTCGTCGAACCAGACGTTTATTTCCGTAAAGTCGATGATCAGTGGCAAGTCTTCTTGAATGAAGACGACATGCCCCAGCTCCGCCTCAGCCCCACCTACCGCCGTCTCCTGGCGCGCGACGCCGCCGACCGCGACGTTCGCAACTACGTCAAGGAACGCTTCACTGCGGCCATTCAGTTGATGAAAAACATCGAGCAGCGCAAGCACACCATCCTGCGCGTCTGCCAATCCATCATCGCCCGTCAAGGCGAATATCTCGATCACGGGCCGGACGCGCTTAAGCCCATGATGATCAAGGAAGTCGCCGAAGAAGTTGGCGTACACCCATCCACGGTCAGCCGCGCGGTGGCCAGCAAGTACGCGCACACCTCACAAGGCGTGCTCGAACTCCGCTCTTTCTTCAGCGAAGCCGTGAACGGCCCCGAGGGTGGTGGCATGTCGCTGCTTACCCTCAAGCGCCTCGTCAAAAAAATGATTGAAGAAGAAGACGGCACCAAGCCCCTGACCGATGAACAAATCGCGAAAAAGCTCGATGACGCTGGCATCCATGTCACCCGCCGGACCGTCGCGAAATACCGCGAAGATATGCGTATCCCCAGCACCCACCAGCGCCGTGTGAAGAGCTGAGCTGCCCCCTTCCGTGAAGCCGCCCACAAGACACGACGCGCACCAACTCGTCATCCTCACTGGTCTCTCAGGCTCTGGAAAAAGCACCGTTCTCCACGCTTTCGAGGACATGGGCTTCTATTGCGTCGATAATCTTCCGGTTGAGCTGATTCCGATTTTTGCCGAGCTGCACGCCGCCGGCGAAGGCGATTTTGCTCGTGCCGCCCTCCTCGTGGATGCCCGCGAAGGCGTGCAACTGGAAAAGCTTCCTCCTCTCCTCAAGCACCTTCGCAAAGATCATCCCATTACCCTGGTTTTCATTGATGCCACCGACGATGCCCTCCTCCGCCGCTACAGCGAGACGCGCCGCCCTCATCCGCTTGGCAAAGCCTTGTCCGTTCGCGAGAGTTTGCGCCACGAACGCACTCTCATGGAACCCATTCGCAAGCTCGCCGATGTGGTGATCGACTCCACACAGTTCAATGTCCACGAACTCCGTCACTTCGTCACCCAGCGCTTCAAGAACCCCGACAAGCGCCCTATGCTCGTGAACGTCGTAAGTTTTGGCTATAAATACGGCATCCCATCGGACGCCGATCTCGTTTTCGACGTGCGCTTTTTGCCCAACCCCCACTTTGTGCCTGGCCTGCGCCGCTATACTGGAAAGGATCCCAAAGTCCAAAAGTACATCCGCTCGTTTCCGCAAACGGGAGAATTTCTCCGCCGCATCGAAGGCCTGCTCACCTATCTCATTCCTCATTACATCCGCGAAGGAAAGAGCTATTTAACGATTTCCTTCGGCTGCACCGGTGGAAAGCACCGCTCCGTCATGCTCGCCGAGCAGGTCAAGAAATCCCTGGAGAAACGCGGCTTCTCCACCAAGGTGACGCATCGCGACATCGAGAAGTAAGTGCAGCGCGGTGAATCGCAGTTCTATGTTCGCGTGCCTCTCGGAAACTTGACATGCCGCGTAGCGGCGAATAGCGTACCAAGTGAGATCATCAGGGGAGTCTGAGGCGTGGCCTCTTTGCTTTCACCACAATTGAAAAGACTTCTGAGCTATGTCCGGCCCTACTCATTCCGGCTGACGCTCGGTGTCGTGTTGGTCGCATTCGTCGCTCTTGCCGAAGGCATGGTCGCGTTCATGGTCAAGATTGCCGTTGACTATGTCCTCAATCCTTCCGTTTTCGTCACGAAACCGGTTCTCTTTACGCTCCCGGGCGGCCGCGTCATTTATCTCAACGATTTTCTTCCCTCCGGTCTCCACAACGTCGCCACCATCTTTGCCGTTGCCCTGCCCGCTCTTTACATGGCAAAAGCCATCGCGGAATACTTCGGTCTCACCGAAATCCAGTATGTCGGTCAGGCTGCGGTCACCGATCTTCGCAATCAGGTCTACGCAAGAATCATCCGCCAGCCCATCGCCTTCTTTCAGCACAACCCTGTCGGCCGGCTCCTCTCTGCCACCATTAACGATGTCGAGCGCACCCGTGTCGCCCTCTCCGAATACCTCGCTGACCTCTTTCAAAAGGGATTCAGTCTGATCGTTCTCGTCGGCGTGCTCTTTTGGTTGAACTGGAAAATGGCCTTCGCTTCCGCCGTGCTCCTTCCTCTTGTCGTCGTTCCGGTTGGCAAGTTTGGCCGCAAGATCAGGCGATCCGCGGAGAATAGCCAGACCCGTCTTGCCGACCTGAGTCAGATTCTCCAGGAAACCACGACCGGAAATCGCGTTGTAAAAGCTTTTGGAATGGAAGATTTTGAAATCCAGAAATTCCGGGAGAGCGCCCGTCGTCTGCTGCGCGATAATATGCGCTGGGTGCGCGCTGCCGTCATCACCGCGCCGATCATGGACTTGCTCGGCGCGATCGTAATCCCGCTTCTCCTCCTTTACGCCCGCGATCAGATCAGGACTCACCACATGACTGTCGGCACGTTTTTCGCATTCGTTTATGCCCTATTTGGCGCGTACATACCGCTCAAGCGCATGGGTTATGTCTATCAACAGTTTCAAGCCGCCCAGGGTGCGAGCGTCCAGGTCTTTTCCTATTTGGACCGGCCGGAAGAATTGCAGGAGCAGCCCGGCGCGAAGCCCCTTGCTCCCTTTTCTCAGCTCATCGAGTTCAATAATGTCGGGTTTGCTTACGAAAATGGCTCCGCCATTGTATTGGAAAATATCCGCCTAACGGCGCGCAAAGGCGAGGTTGTCGCTCTTGTGGGTTCGAGCGGCGCGGGCAAAACCACCCTCGTAAATTTGCTCCCCCGGTTCTACGAGTTGACTGCGGGTTCCGTTCGAATCGATGGTGTGGATATTCGCGATGTCACCATTCGTTCTCTTCGCGACCAAATCGCCATGGTTGCTCAGGAAAACATTCTTTTCCATGATACCGTTTGGAACAACATCTGTTACGGGCTCACGAATGTTCCCAAAGCCCGCGTCGTTGCCGCCGCCCAAGCCGCCCTGGCTCACGATTTCATCATGGAATTGCCGCAGCAATATGACACTGTGATCGGCGAGCGCGGAACACGTCTCAGCGGCGGCCAGAGGCAGCGCGTCGCCATCGCGCGTGCCATACTTAAAGACTCTCCCATCCTCATTCTCGACGAAGCAACGTCGGAGCTGGATGCGGAGTCCGAGATGTACGTGCAAAAGGCTCTCGCCAACCTTATGGTCGGACGCACCACTTTCGTCATCGCTCATCGCTTGGCTACCATCCGCCGTGCGGATAAAATTCTTGTCCTCGAGGACGGCCAGATACGCGAGAGTGGCACCCATACCGAACTTATGGCGCGCGGTGGAACCTATGCTCGCCTCCACGATTTGCAATTTGCGGATGACGACTTTCTGGCCCCCGCTCAGACTGCGCCTCCGAATGTGTCGGCACCGGCGGAACACCTATGACCCAATCATCTTCAGCAACAGGCAAGAAGGCCGAATGTTTATCGATGACCGGTTACGCTCAGGCACGCAGTGAACGAAATGGCTGGGCTGTCCGCGTCAGCGTGAAAAGTGTCAACCACCGCTTCTTGGATTTGAAAGTGCGCCTTCCCGAAGGCTTCGACTTATATGAACTGCGCCTGCGGCAGGTCCTCCGGGACCGGATTCATCGCGGGCACGTCGAGGTTTACGTTAACGTGGAACCAGGCGCCGCCGCGCCCGTGCAGGTCAATCGCGAACTCGCTCAGACTTACATGCGCGTCGCGGAGGAATTTCGCCAGCAGTCTCGAGCCGCGGCGGATGTGGATGTCGTCGCCATCTTGCGTTTGCCCGGAGTCATCGCGGGCCTTTCCGCCGCAGTGCCTGAAGCGGCGGACGAACAAGAACGCCTCGGCCAGGCGTTCGACGCCTGCCTGCTTGAAGCGCTCCAGAAGCTGGATGATATGCGGCGCGCCGAGGGCCGGCACCTGATCGAAGATCTGCGCGCCCGCCTCGCTCGCATTGGCCAGGAGACGGAAAAAGTCCGCGAACTGGCGGCCACTCTTCGGCCCGTTTTTGCGCGGCGCCTCGAAGCCCGACTCAAGGAACTGCTCGGCGGGACGGCCATCGATCCCGCCCGGCTTGCGCAGGAGGCTGCCTTGCTTGCGGAACGTGGCGACGTCAGTGAAGAATTAGATCGCCTGCGCAGCCACCTTCAGCAGTTTGCAAAACTCTTGGATGGCGCCGGGGAGATGGGGAAAAAACTGGACTTTCTCCTCCAGGAAATGCATCGCGAGGCTAACACGCTGTTATCGAAAACGCCCGGCGTCGAGAGTGAGGCCCTCGCCATCACCGGACTGGCGCTCGAAATCAAGGCCGAGATTGAAAAACTGCGGGAGCAGGTGCAGAACATCGAATGAGCACGCAGAGTGAGCTTGCGCCGCTGGTGCTGATTGTTTCGGGCCCATCGGGATCGGGAAAATCGACTCTGGTGCAGAGAATCTTGGAGTTGCCCGGGACGATGCCTTCCGTATCGTGTACCACCCGGTCGCGCCGGGCGACCGAAGCCACCGGGAAGTGCTATGATTTTGTGACCGAAGCGGAATTCGATGACATGGTCGCTCGCGGTGAGTTTTTGGAATATGCCCGCGTCTTCGGCAAGCATTCTTACGGCACGCCGAAGAAATGGCTCGAAGAATCCCGAAAGAAAGGTCTCGACCTCGTCCTCGAGATTGACGTGCAAGGCGCTGCCCAAGTAAAAGAAAAGTTGCCGGAGTCGGTGGCGATTTTTATTTTGCCTCCCTCTCGCGCCGAACTTGAACGGCGCTTGCGCGGCCGCGGCCAGGATTCCGGCGAGGAAATTGCGCGGCGTTTGGCGAAGGCGCGGGACGAAATTGCGGCATTCGGCCGTTATTACGATTATTGCGTCGTGAACGACGATGTGGAACGCGCGGGACGCGAGGCGCAGGCCATTGTGATTGCGATTCGCTGCTCCGCCGCTCGGCGCAGACCACGGGTGGAAGAACTTCTGGCATCGTTTGGGGGGAAAGACTGAAATGACTGTGCAGACAAAAGCTCCTGAGAGCCAGTTTGCGTACGTAGTTCTAGCCGCGAGGCGTGCGCGCCAGATTATGGCGGGCGCGCCGTCGCTCATTGAAAACCCAAGAACACTCAAGGCAACTCGCATCGCCTGCGAAGAACTCGAGCACAGCCTTATCGAGTACGAATTCACGGAGCCGTCTTCGATTGATGAAGACAAGGACGGCAATAAGCGGCGGAAGTAGTCGCCCGCCGAGGATGGTATGCGAATCACGCTTGGCGTGACCGGCGGCGTGGCGGCCTACAAGGCTGCCGAGCTGGTCCGCCTTCTCCAACAAGACGGGTTCAGCGTGCAAGTTGTCATGACGCGCGGCGCGCGGGAATTTGTCACTCCGCTGACCTTCGCCGCCTTGAGCGGCCAAAAGGTCATCACCGATCTGTTTGAAAAATCTCCGGCAGGCGAAGCCAATCTCGAAAGCGCCATCGAGCACATCGCTGTGGCGCAGCGTACGGATCTTCTCCTCGTTGCTCCGGCAACCGCCGACATTCTCGCGAAATTCGCCCGGGGAATCGCCGACGATTTTCTCACCACGCTTTATCTGGCCACAACTGCACCGGTCATCGTCGCGCCTGCCATGAACGTCAACATGTGGAACCATGCCGCGACACAAGAAAATATAGATAAGTTGCGCGCTCGTGGCGTCCACGTCGTCAATCCCGATGAGGGCTATCTGGCCTGCGGAATGACCGGCGCCGGCCGCCTCGCGGGCCAGCAGGAAATTCTTGCAGCGGTGCGCGAAACACTCCACGCGCGGAAAGATCTGCGCGACGAAATGATTTTGATTACCGCCGGCCCGACTTGTGAAGACCTGGACCCGGTGCGCTACCTGACCAACCGGTCCTCGGGCAAAATGGGTTACGCCGTGGCCGAAACAGCAGCCCGCCGCGGTGCGAAAGTCGCTCTCATAAGCGGTCCGGTAAACCTCGAAACGCCGGCGGGCGTCGAACGCGTCGCCGTTCGAACCGCTGAAGAAATGCGCGTCGCGGTCATGGATCGCCTCACCGCGTCAACCATCGCGATTTTCGCCGCCGCCGTCGCCGACTATCGCCCCGCCGAAACGCAATCCGAGAAATTGAAGAGAGGCAAAGAGCCGCTCACAATTCGCCTCGAGCCAACGCCGGATATTTTGGCCGAAGCCGCGCGAACAAAAGGTGATCGGCTCATCGTCGGATTCGCGGCGGAGACGGACCACGTGGCCGAGAATGCCCGCAAAAAACTGGTCGCCAAGAACGCGGACCTTATCGTTGCGAATGACGTCACCGCCGAAGGCGCTGGTTTCGACCATGACACCAACGTCGTCACTATGTTCTCCCGCGATGGCCGCGATCTGGCCCTCCCGAAGCTGAGCAAGACTGAAGTCGCCCAGCGCATCCTCGATGAAATTCTGCGTTTGCGAAGCCTCCGCACCCCCCATCATTCTCCTGTATGATGCGTAGCATGCCCGCGCGAATTCCCGACGCTCTCCAAAAGAAACTTTCCGAACGATTGAGCTTCTACGAAGATCTCGGCATTCGCCTCTTCTACAAGGATCGCGGCGCCCCGCATGCTCAAGTGGCCGTCACGCCATTCGCGGACTCGTTCGAAGTACCTGTTCCCCCAAAAATCCATTATGAGGATGCGGCTTTGCCAAAAACCGTTCGAAAACCGGAAATGTCCAGAGCTGCGCAATCCGCTCCGCGAGCAGTGCCCTCCCAAGTTGCACCGAAGTTCGATCCCTTGCCCGTGCCCGCAGGGCCATCGCTGTTCGAAGCATTTGAGAAACTTCCCGGCGACACCCTCCTCAAGATTCGCGCCGATCTTGGCGAATGCACCCGCTGCAAACTTCACAAAACACGAAACTCCATCGTTTTTGGCGATGGCAATCCCAATGCCGAACTAGTTTTCGTCGGCGAGGGCCCCGGACACGATGAAGACATGCAAGGCCTCCCATTCGTCGGCCGCGCCGGAAAGCTTTTGACACAAATGATCGAAGCGATGGGTCTGCAACGAAGCGACGTCTACATCTGCAACGTCGTCAAATGCCGTCCGCCGGAAAATCGCGCTCCGGAAAAAGATGAAGTCGCGGAGTGTTCTCCATTCTTGTTGCGGCAAATTGACGCGATTGCGCCAAAAGTGATCGTCTGTCTCGGAAGCACCGCCGCGCAGACCATACTTGAAACGAACCGCGGCATTTCTCATTTCCGTGGTCAGTGGCTCGAATTTCGCGGCAGAAAACTGATGGCCACGTATCACCCCGCCTACCTGCTCCGCAATCCCAGCGCCAAGGGCGAAGTCTGGAAAGATCTGCAAAAAGTTATGGCGGTTCTCGGCCTCGAAGCCAAGAAAGGCAAGTCCGCCGAGGCCGGCAAGTCCTCGTAATCCGTCATGGGAATTTTGCTGGGCCTCCTCACGGCCGCCTTTTGGGGCAGCTCGGATTTTGTCGCGCGCTTTGCCACCCACCGAATCGGCGCTCTCAGAACCAGCCTTTACATGCAACTCGCCGGATTTGTTCTTCTCAGCATTTTCCTGCCCTGGGCTGGTGGATGGGGCCATTTGTTCGATGGCTCCGGCTGGCATCCTTGGGCCTGGGGTTCGCTTGCCGGTCTGCTCAACGGAATCGCCACCCTCTCGCTCTACCGTTCTTTCGAAGTCGGCAAGATGGCCGTCGTTGCTCCGCTTTCCGCAAGTTATCCCGCGCTCACGGTCGCTTTGTCGTTGCTCACCGGCGATCATCTGACGGGAACGCGTATCTCCGGAATTGCCCTCATCGTTGCCGGCGTTGCTTTCGTCGCCGGCGGCGAAAAGATCCCGGACGCGCAGGCCGCCAACGATTCCAGCAAGGACAATTCCGTCGCCGCGTCGTCACCACCTGGGAGAAAACGAAGCGGAATCGCTTGGGCGCTCCTCTCGGCAACGGGATTTGGATTTTTGTTTTGGCTCCTGGGCACGCGCATCGTTCCGGCTGTGGGCTATGCCGCAACGGTGTGGATGATTCGTCTAACCTCCTCTATTCTTACGGCGACCGTCATCCTCTGTTTGCGGCAACCTATTTCTCTGCGGCGCGTCGGACCAATTCCAATGTGGCTCGCCGGCATGGGCGCGCTGGACACCTGTGCATTTGTGATGAGCAATTACGGAATGCAAATCGAGCAAGTCGCCGTGGTCAGCGTGCTGGCCTCTCTTTACGGAGCTGTAACCGTCGGTCTGGCAGCTATTTTTCTGCGCGAGCATATTTCGCGCTGGCAGTGGTTCGGAATCATTTTCATCTTCGTCGGCATTTTTCTGATTAGCCACTAATCCGTTCACTTCAAGAGATCAGAGCAAACTCAGGGGATCCATATCCACCAGAACAGCCGTCTGCGGAATTTCCTGCGCGTCGCAATAAGCTAAGGCTCCGCTTAGCAGTTTCGTTAGGATCGATCGCTTCGGCGATTTCAGTAAAAATTGGAAGCGGTGCTCCTTTTTCAAGCGCGCCAGAGGCGCGGTCGCGGGCCCGAGGATGCGCACGGCATGTCCATCATGTGGCGAAAAATATTCAGAGAGCTTGCGTGAGAAGCGAATCGCCTTTTCGAGGCTGGTATCCCGCACTATCACATTTGCCAGCGAGGTGAGCGGCGGATACGCCATCATTCTTCGAAAATGCATCTCGCGCTCAAAAAAAGAAGCGTAATCCTGTTTCACGGCGTCTTGAATCGCGTAATGCTCGGGATAATACGTTTGGATCAGCACGCGTCCCGGCAATTCGCCGCGCCCCGCGCGTCCCGCGACCTGCGTCAGTAACTGAAACGTTCGCTCCGCCGCGCGAAAGTCTGGCATGTTCAGTGAAGAATCCGCGGAAATTACGCCCACCAACGTGACGCGCTGAAAATCGTGCCCCTTGGCAAGCATCTGCGTGCCGACCAGAATGTCCAGCGCTCCTCCGGCAAAGGCTCCGAGCGTTTCCTGATATTGCCGCTTCGTTCGCGCCGTGTCGCGGTCTAGCCGCGCAATGCGCGCACCTGGAAATTCCTTCCGCAGTCTCTCTTCCAGATGCTCCGAGCCTTCCCCAAAAAAATAAACATACTGCGACTGGCATTTCGGGCACTGCTTCGGCACTTGCTGGATCGAGCCGCAGTAATGGCATTCCAGCCGGTTGCGGCTCTTGTGATACGTCATCGAAATGCTGCAGTTCACGCACTGCACGCTCGCGCCGCAACTGCGGCATAACACCGACCAGGAATACCCGCGCCGGTTGATGAGCACGAGCGCCTGCGTTCCGCTCGCGAGGCATTCCTGGATTCCCGCGTGAAGCGCCGAGGATATGGGGCTGGACTCGTGTGTTTTTTGGAAATCCTCGCGCATATCAATAATTTCGACGCTTGCGAGCGAGCGATTTTCCACGCGTAAGGAGATGGTGAGCAGGTCATACTTTCCGCTCCGCGCGTGGTGATAGGTTTCGAGCGAGGGAGTAGCCGATCCGAGCAGCGCGAGCGCCCCTTCGCTCTTGGCGCGCACAATGGCCACATCGCGGCCATGATAGCGCGGCGTCTCTTCCTGCTTGTAACTATTTTCCTGTTCTTCATCGACGATAATCAGTCCGAGATTCTGTAGCGGCGCAAACACCGCGGAACGCGTGCCAACCACCACGCGAGCCTCGCCGTTGCGGACGCGCCACCATTCACGGGCGCGCTCCACGTCGCTCAAGGCGGAATGCAAAACCGCGACCCCTTCGTACTTAGCTCCAAACCACGAACGGCACTGGCGGCCAATCCACAAGGTCAACGCGATTTCCGGCACAAGGATGATCGCGGTTTTCCCTCGAGCAAGTGTTTCTTGCACACAACGCAAATAAACTTCCGTTTTTCCACTGCCCGTCACGCCGTGAAGCAACTGCACGCCGAATTCGCCAAGCTCAAACCGTGCGCGAATTGCCTTCATCGCGCTTTCTTGTTCTTCATTCAACGCATGGGCGGGCGGCATGTATCCTGTGTCGAACGGATCTTCCGCCGGATCCAGCGGTTCTTCCCAGGATTCGAGCAATCTTTCCGAGAGCATGCGCTCCACCAGGCTCCGTGAAACCTGCGCGAGCTTGACGAGTTGAGCCATCGGCAGGGGGCCGCGCTCGGTTTCCAGCAGCGCCCGAACGCGTTCTTCTTTTTCTTTGAGTGGTTTTTCGGCTCTGTCCGCAAAGCCTCGCCACGCCACGATCGTTTGCGATTTTCTTTTTGTGTCCCGCAAAGTCTCTCGAACCTCGATCAGTCCGAGCCGCTGCAGCCGTTGCAGAGCCGCCGAGGATACGCCCATTGTCGCTGCGAAGTGGAACAGCACCGGGCCTTTCTTTGCGTTGGCTTTTTCGAGAAATGAAGCTTCTGCGGCGGTCAGGCCGTGCGAAAGCTCGCCACCGCCTAGACTCTCGGCCGCGCAACGCCCTTCTGGTGTCAAAATAATCTCGCGGCGCAAATTCAGTTCCGTGACGGGAGGCAACATGGCGCGGAACACCTCTCCGACGGGGGCGAGGTAATAGTTAGCAATCCATTGCGCCAGCTCGATCAGCTTGGGAGTGAGCGCCGGGCCAAATTCCATTACCTTCGTAATCTCGCGGATCTTTGCCTTGGCGGGCGCCTCGTCCGCCATTTCGATGACCACGCCCACAATGGACTTCTTGCGAAAAGGAACCAGTACGCGGCTGCCTGGCTGAACCGCATCGCGCAAGCCCTCCGGCACCGCGTAGGTGAACGTCGTGCGCAGAGGAACCGGCAGGGCAACGTTGCAAAAAGGAGAACTCATTCCGCGATGTAGTGTACCAGCAGGGCGAACAGACGATTCCGTCGGACCATTCCTGGGTCGTCGGATTGGCTGCTTGTGCCAAAGTAGCGGCGGGCTGGACTTCCTGGTCGGGTTCGCTGTACCAAACTCTTTCGACAACCGATGCGACCTATTTTCTCGAATCCCCGCGCCTTGCGCTAGGCTGGTCTTAGCGTTGGGTTGTACTTCATCCTCCACATCTGGGGCCGCGCGAGTCCGGACACCTGTATGAAAAAGGCGCTCTTTTTCTTACTTATATCGATCATCTGTATAGTCATTGCCTTCCGTTATTTTCGTCCCGATCTCTCTGTGCTCACGGAGGCCTCCGGAGACGATTCAAGCAATATCTCCGACATGGATCAGCCCATGCCGCACGCGGTCTTGCCGGCAGTCGATGAAGACTGGGTTGATATGAAGAAATATAAAGGCAAAGTAGTTCTGATCAGTTTCTGGACCACTTGGTGCCCCGGCTGCCGCGACGAGATGCCGGACCTCATCAAGCTGCAGCAGAAATTCGAATCAAAAGGGTTCACTGTCGTCGCCATCTCCGTGGACGATCAAGGCGAGGAATCCGTCGGGAATTTCGTGAAAACAGAACAATTTGCTGTTGATGGCTCCTCCACGGCCATTAACTTCCCCGTCTTAATGGGCAGTCAGGAGATTGCGCGTAAGTTAGGTTTTGAAGGCGGCCTTCCGGCGAGTGTCCTTGTGACGCGCGACGGCAAAGAAGTCAAAATCATTCGTGGACCTTTCCATGAGCAAGAGGTTTCAAAGGCCATCAAGCACTTGTTGTAATTTCGGAATTTCTACTTTCGTTTGACTCGCGTATTCCTTCAACAGGTACCGCCCCTTTTTCCCCACCACTGAAATTTCAACCGGCCGCAGAAGCCGGAATGGGCGAAGCTCGATCCTGGACCCTCATTGAGGTCAATTCTTACAACCCGCTCGAGGCGTTAGAAGGTGGAGGCCGAGCTCTCTTCGAAAATGAGGAGCTTGTCCATCTCAAGCATCTGCTTTCGGTATAGGCGGATCGACAGCAGGATGATAGCTGCAAGCGGAATGAAGAGGGAGGTGCGCCAAGGATCCACGAGGGACCAGAGCTCGAGTTCAGGCAGGTAGGAAGTGAAAATCAAAAAGCTGAAGAGATAGGCTACGAAAATTAGGGCGGAGTGGCTCTGGAAGGGTGGATAGGTACAAGTGAACGGGATTTTGCGGAAGCGAAGGAGCAAGAGTTCGACCATCGTGACTGTGCAGATAGCGAGAACGGCAGTATGCAAGAGCGCGGCGCCGAAGCCCCACAAAATCCAGGAAGACACGAAGCAGATTGGGACGGCGGGAACTAGCGAAAAAGTGAGCAGCACTTTTCGCGCAATGGAACGAGTTTGCAAAGTACCTGGATCAATCCACAACGCGAAGACCCAATTGGCGCGAAGGTCGGAGGGGATCTCGAATGCGAGACGGATTCCAACGACGATGCAGAAACTCAGGATGAACGGGATGGAGAGTAGATCCTCCGAAGGACTACGCAGGGAAGCCGCGGTGCTGGCGCGAAAAACGGAAGCGAAGGCTTGTGCGCTCACGACCAGACTTATGGCGACAAAGGCCGAGGCAATCTGCAGATGAGCTTCGCTGCGAAGAAGCGTTCGTGTGATGAAGTGAAAGCAGGCTCTCTGCGGCGAATCGCGAAGAAGGGTGCTGTCGAACAGACTGACAGGAAGTAAATGAAATTGTGAACGCGGCAGAGGGCCAAGTTCCGCCGTCTCTGGAATGCGGACAAACGAGCGGCGAAAAGCGAGCGCGTAGGAAAGGATGGCGACGGCGACAGCGATTCCCATCGCGAGAAGGGCAGTGTGCGTCATAACCGCAAAAAAAGGATTGCGGCCGTTGCCCCACAGGGTTTGACCAATGCCTAGGAACCAAACGGGAGGAAGAAGATTGACTGCGTGCTTGCTCATGCGGGCGACCTGGCCGAGGAATGAAGTCACGGCGAAGCTCGTACTGAGCAGGGTGAGGAAGAAGAGCGCGATTAGAAAACGGACGTATACCGAAACTCTGCGGAAAAGCGCGTACGGAAGCAGCGCCATCAGCAGGCCAATCACGGCGAAGACCGCGAAGAAGCTGAAGGCGCTGGCGAAAATGACGGTCACGGCATGGCCGGCGGCGAACTGCAGAAAAACTCCCAGAGAGACTTGCGAGCCGACCACTGCCACCGGGAAGAGTAGGAAGCTGGCTGCATTGACATCGAGAGTAAGCGCGGCGGCGAGAAGCAAAATCGCCACGAGATTACCGAGAAAGATGCGGCGGAGGGAGACTGGCAGAGGAACAATGTTGACGTAGTCGCGGCGGTCGAGAAAGAGAGCATCCCAGCGCCAGACGGCGGCGGCGCCGGTGACGACCATGCTGAGGACGATGAAGAAATATTCATCTGGGATAGTCGCGATGAACGGGTCGAACATACCGTCACCGCGCATCCAGCGGATGAGCGAGCCATATTTTTCAAAAAGGAGAAGCGAAACGAGAGTGCCGGGCATCGCGAGCAGAATCAGGATCACACCGAGAGCGATGTTCATTTCACCTGCGCCGGAAGCTCCCCCACCGTGGAAAACGCGGCCGATGAAGACGCGCAGAAGAGTGGCATAGGGACGCCGAGATTGTGTTTCCCACGCGGCCAGGAAGAATTGTTTCGCGTTGGCCTTCACGGAGTAACCACCACATCGACGATGTTGTTGGCGATTTGAGCGACGTCGCGATCTTCGACGAGGTTGAGGAAAATTTGTTCGAGCGAGGTTTCACCAATGCTCTGGCGGACTTCCTGCGTTTTCCCGCTGGCGATGACTTGGCCCTTTCTGAGAATGAGCAGGCGCGAACAAACTTTTTCGACGACTTCGAGGACATGCGAGCAATAGAAAATAGTTCTGCCTTTTGCGCTGAGCGACTGAATAAGATTTTTGAAGATGAGCGCGGAGGTTACGTCGAGTCCGGAGAGCGGCTCGTCGAGGACGAGAACATCGGGATTGTCCATGAGAGCGGAGATGAGAAGGATGCGCTGGCGCATGCCCTTGGAATAGGAACCAATCGAAAGGTGCCGATGGGGAAAAAGGGAGAAAAGTTCAAGCAAGGCTTCGATTTTTGTTTTCATGCGCGGCTGTGGCATGCCGCGAAGGGTGCCGACTAACTCAAGATATTCCTGGCCGGTTAGGTAGGGATATAGATTGGCTTCTTCGGGGACGTATCCGAGGTGTTTGCGATAGCCGACGAGATCTTGCTGGATATTTTTGCCCTGGAAAAGGACCTGGCCGTGGGTGGGCTCGAGGAGTCCGATAAGCATTTTTACCGTGGTGCTTTTGCCGGAGCCGTTGGGGCCGAGATAGCCGAGAACTTGGCCGGGGTCGAGAGAGAAGTCGATGCTCTGGACGGCGAGCACGGAGCCGTAATACTTCGTGAGCCCTCGCGCTTCGAGCATCGGGCGCCTTCCTGCGAGCAAGCGAGCTACGAGCGAATCCCAGGATGGATTGTTTGACACCGTGGCGATGGAAAAGGTTTCCAAAGAGGATGTCGCAATCGACGGCAGACGAGACCATGGAGGAAGGTTTGGAAGTTTCTGAGGAGCGTGCAAAATGGGACAGACAACGAATTTTCTTTTGAAGAAGATGGCGAAGCACGCGACGGTTAGCATCGAGGAGTTAAGGTGCACCGGCGGCGCTGGCGAAACCAAGAACGCAGCCTGGGACTGAGTGATGGAAGTAGCTGTTCGCGACCGCACGGATTAACTCCCGCAACCGCCAAATCTTCCGAGGCCCCCCTCAAGAGTGCGCAGCAGGTCGAGATGCAACTCGAAGTGTCGAAAGTCGAGAAGTCACGCCGGAGGGTAAGATTCCTGCCGCTCCTCCTTCTGAGCTTTTTCCTTAACCTGACGCTGATGGCCTGGACGCCGGATGCGAAGGCGCAAGTGTCCAACTTTGAGAAGCCTGAAGGAGAGATCTCCGGAACCGTGCTGCTGGAGGGAAGCAAGCGGCCCGCGAGCCAGGTGGCGGTAAGTCTACGATCGCGCGTAGCGGGGATATTTCGCAGCGTTTTGACGGACTTAGAGGGCCGCTTCAAGGTGCAAAACCTTCCGCGCGGGACATACGATATTGCGGTGGATGAAGATGGTTACGAGGCGGCCCAGACCAGCGCGCAGCTCGATGGGCCTTCCTCGAAACTTGTGCTGTATTTAAAGTCCAAGTCGGGTGCCATTCGCCAGAGTGGTTACACGGTATCTGTTAGAGAACTGAAAATTCCCGGCAAAGCGCGGAATGAGTTCCAAAAGGGCTTGGAGCTACTCGGAAAGAATGATCCTGCTGGGAGTCTGAGCCACTTCACAAAGGCCACGCAAGCGTTCCCCGGGTATTTCGAGGCTTACTATAGCATCGGCGTGGCGGAAGCAACGCTGGGGCGCTTTGAGGAGGCGATGAAAGCGTTCCAGACGTCCATCGATCTAAGCGGGGGCCGGTACGCCCTCGCGCAGTTCGGCTATGGCTACCTGTTGTGCCAGGAAGGTAAGGCAGCCGAGGCCGAGAAAATTGTACGAAGAGGCTTGGAAGTGGAGGACGCCGCCCCCGAGGGCTACGTAGTCCTGAGTGAAGCACTTGTGAAGCTCAACCGGCGGGAGGAAGCAGAAAAAAGCGCCAAGGAGGCGCTCCTGCGTAACCCGAGGTTCGCGGGCACGTATCTTGCACTGGCAGACGTGGCAGCGAGCAAAGGCGACTATCGCGAACAGATCCAGGATCTGGATACCTACTTAAAATTGCAGCCCAACGGCCCGGGGACCGAGCAGGCTCGCCGACGGCGTGAGGCGGCTCTGAGAATGCTGCCCAAATCCAATCCACAAAACTAAAGTTCACGAAACAAGAATTCGTTTTTCATCGAAGAGTTTCCGATTGGACCGCTGGTGCTGCGTTCCAGGATTAGGAAACCGCGGCGCGCTTGCGCCAGAAGAAATAAGCGGGAAGGCCCAGGAGGAAAAGAAGTATGGCGATGGCGAGGTTCTTGAATTGCGAGGGATCGAGAAAGGCAACGACGATAGCGTTGCCGACGATGGCAGCCGCGGCGAGGACAAAGAGGAGAGGTGTCCAGGGGTAGCCGGGGACGCGATAGGGAATCGCTGCGCCCTTGGCAGCACGGCGAAGCGGAAAGATGGCTGCTGCGCCGAGGCCGTAGAAAATCCAGCCGATGAAGATGACGCCGCCGATTAACTCCGCGAATTTGCCGGCACAGGCGAGGACGGCGGACCAGACGCCGAGCGCGACGATGGCCGCGGCTGGTGTGTGAAAGCGCGGATGGACTTCGGCAAGTTTTTTGAAGAAGAGGTTGTCATTGGCCATGGCGTAGAAGACGCGGGGAGCGGTAAGCAGGACGCTGTTGGCCGCGCTGAAGGTGGAAACAAGAATTGTGAGGGCCACGATAATTTCCGCTCTGCGGCCGATAACGACGCCGACGGACGTGGAAGCAATGGTATTGCTGGCGGTGGCGCCGGCAGGGCCCAGTGCGACGAGATAGGCGATTACGGCGACGACATAGAGTCCAGCGAGGACGAGCGAGCCGAGCAAGAAAGCGCGTGGGAAGGCCTTTTGGGGGTCGACGACTTCGCCGGCGCTGTAAGTGCCGAACTGCCAGCCTTCATAGGCCCAGAGGACGGAGATCATCGCCAGGCCGAAGCTGGAGAGAAGGTTGATGCCGTGTTGGGAAGTGCCAAACGCGGGGGGCAAGTCGCCGGCGTGGCGGCCGAGCGAAAGAAGGATGGCGCTGAGAACAACGATAATGCCCACTTTGATGAGCGTGGTCCAGTTCTGGAGATTTGAACTCTTACGGGTGCCCCAGACGTTTACCAGGGTGACGACAGCAATCATGACGACGGAGAGCACGGTTTTCCCAAGGGCGGACAGGGGAATGATTTCCGCGAGGTGCTCCGTGAAGGCGCGGGCGAGTGCGGCGACAGAGCCGCTGGCGATAACGAGAAACAGGCACCAGCCGTACAGAAAGGCTGAGATGCGGCCAAACCCGTCGCGGATAAAACAGTAGAGGCCACCGGCTTCGGGATTCGTGGCGGCGAGCTCGGCGTAGGTGAGAGCGCCGAGGAGGGAAAGGATGCCGCCGGCGACCCACACCAGGAGAGAGAAGCCGACGGAGCCGTTTAGCTGGCGAAGGATCAGTCCGGGAGTTAAAAAGATTCCGGAGCCGATGACCGAGCCAACGAAGAGTAAGAAGAGATCGCGCTGGCGGAGGGTGCGAATGAGAGGTGGCATTAGCAGGTTGCGCGACGCATGGGAAGCGTGTTCAAGGCATGCATCATATCCAGAGTTAGAAGGCGGTCAATCGAAAGTTTGGCTGCGACTCGCGCAGTACGGCCCCCCACCCCTGTTTTTTTGTAAGTGTTCATTCCAAAGGGTTTTAAGTCCTGTGTTTTGGAAGTGTTCATTCCAGAGAGTTTACAGGCGTGTTTCTGGAAGTGCGGATTCCAAAGGAGTTAGAGCGTGGAGATGGGTAACCGGTAGATTTGCCGAGGTAAGCGTGTCTGCGCCGTCTCTCCGCGTTTCATCCCGCAACTTCCGGATTGCCGCCAACACGCCCAGAGTCTCTTGGTTTGCTTCCCGCGACCACGCTTCCAGCCAGTGAAGGAACTTCTCCGGCAACCCCACTACACAGGCAAGTGGACTGAGAGGTCGCGACTTCCCACAACGGGCCTTCTGACTCGGAATAACTTCCGGTTACTTCCGACATCCGTCAGAATCGATACCAAGCGCGGAGATCACTTCCTACAAGCCGACTTATGAGAACTCACTTCCCGAAATAGCGAGGTAGAGGTAGTAAGCTAAGATTCCAGCAGCGCCCGTAACTTATGAGCGTATCTGCGGCTCGACGTGACCACCGCTCCTCCAGCCAGTACGATGTCGTAAACCCCATCGAACATCGGACGAATCTCGCTAATGCAGGCACCGTTCACAATGGCCGACTTCCGCACGCGGATGAAGTGGTGTGGCGCGAGCTTCTCTTCCAGGTGCGCCATGGTTTCCCGCAACAGGTGACGGTCGCTGGCGGTGTGTATGCAGGCGTAGTTTCCCGTGGCTTCGATCCACAGCACGTTGGAAACGGGGACAAAGAAAATCCGCTTCTTGTCTTTCACCACAAAGCGTTCCAACGGGCGGAGACTTCGCAGGGATTGGAGCAGTGGTTCGAGACCTCGATTTGCTTCCCTGCGCTGTTCGAGGACCTGGCGTGCGTGAACCAGAGCCTTGGCAAATCGCTTCTTATCATAAGGTTTGAGGAGATAGTCAACTGCGTGCACTTCGAATGCACGAATGGCATGCACATCGTGAGCCGTGACAAAGATATATATGGGAGCGGGGCCGGTCACTGGTTCCACATTCTCGATGACTCCAAAACCATCCAGATCAGGCATCTGCACATCGAGAAAAACGATGTCGGGATGAAGTTCATTGATCTGCTCCACAGCGTTTATTCCGTTCGTCGCCTCGCCTACAAGTTCAATGCCGTCGTGTTCGGCCAGATAGCGACGGATACCGCGCCGGGCGATCGGTTCGTCATCGACGATGAGGACTCGGGTCTTCAATGCGAACTCCGCAGTGGAATGGTGATGATGGCCTCACAGCCTCGACCGTCGGCCCCGGTAAGTTCCAGCGACGACTCGTCCCCGTAGAGCTGTTTCAAGCGCGACCGGACATTGGTGAGTCCGACGCCGAAGCGCAGGCGCGATCCCGGTGCCAGACCGGGGCCATCATCGCGGACGCAGAGCCGAACTCTGCCGTTGTGGAGTTTGGCAGTGACCTCTAGCCGGCCTGCGGCAGAATCCATGCTGATGCCGTGCTTGATGGCGTTCTCAACCAGTGGCTGAAGTGCAAGACTCGGTACATAGACTTCGAGAAGGTCAGGCGGTATGTCCATGTGCACCTTCAAGCGATCATGAAAGCGTGTCTGTTCGATCTCCAGATACTTGCCGACGAACTCGAGTTCGCTCTGCAGAGTGATCTCGTTCTCCCGGCGTTCGAGGGCCATTCGCAGCAAGTCGCCGAGGCAGACCAGCAGATGGCCCGCAGCATCGACGTCTTCCTGCATCAGGATTCCAATGGTGTGAAGACTGTTGAACAAAAAGTGCGGATGTAACTGGCTCTTAAGGTTCTCAAGTTCAGCATGGGAGAGCTGCGTCTCCAGTTGTGCCGCTATAGTCTGGCGCTCCATAGCAACCTGGTAAAAGTGGATCGACTGATACAGTCCCAAAACTAACCAGTATGTAAGCATGCCAGTAAAGCTCATAAATAGAACGCTGACTCCGAACGGCGAGAGAAATTGGAGCACGCCAGGACCAGTGATGCGAAAAGCTGACAGCAGAAGTCCACGGCTCAGAAAGTAATCGGTGACAGATGCCAGGGGAGCCATCGTGAGCGACGTGATTGTGTGGATCGCTATGTGAAGTACGAGCCTCGGCCCCGTCAACGGGAACCGTTTGGCAAGACCCATCACAAGCGGTGTGTACGCCGCCCATACGTACCACCAGACAAGTTCGAGCGCACTCTCGATCACCCAGCTGACGTGCGTACCTTCTACCTTCGCCAGCACGATTCTGCGTACGGCGAACAACAGCCCTACCATCGTCCACGCACACAAGATCAAGATCCATTTCGTCCGTCCCCTATATGGCGTGATCCGCAGCAATGGGTGTCGACCCTCCGGCACAGATTATAGCTGTAACGTCGAAGGAGACATCACTGAGGACAGGGCCGTCCAAAGCGCGTAGTGCTCTTTGACAGCCAACTCTGACCGCTTGTCTCATTTCGGACACCGCATGTCACTTTTCCTGCAAACACTGATTCTTCGCGACATATTATCCAGTGAGCAGGACCATCGATAGGGAGTTTAAAACGCCGCGTTGAGACCTGCATTCGGCGTTACGAGAGTAAGAGTTGTTCAGATTGACGTAGAGGAGTTTCACATGACGAAGATTCTGACTAAGTACGGAGCGCTTGCGCTAGCGGTCGCTCTGATGGTGCCGTTGGCGCAGTCGGCAGGAATTCAGACCGCATTCGGAAGAGATGCCGGAACGCTTTCCGACAAGTTCAGTGGGCTCGCGCGCGTTATGGTGGGCAAGTACGACTGGAAGCCCGGCCAGGGCGTTCGCTCCGTCGGCGACGTGTTCAACCTGATCGTTAAGGAGAACGGCATGCTCGCCAGCGTGCTCTCGGGCACACCGAATGCGGGGGCACAGCCCGCCCCAATCACCGATCCGGAGAAAATGCAGGAAGCTCTAAAGGCTTCTTACGCCAATCTGCAAAAAGCGATTACGGGACTTTCCGACAAGGACCTGCAAACACGAGTGAAACTGTTCGGAGAAGACATGACGAAGCAGGACGCGCTGATGCTGATTCTCGAAGATCAACACGAGCATCTGGGGCAGTCGATCGCGTACGCGCGCAGCAATGGCGTGGTTCCGCCCTGGTCTAAGTAGGAGCGCCGCGTGCGGCTATCATCGCGCGCTTTTGAATTAATAAACCAAGGAGATGATCTCATGATTCGTAGCTGCAATCTTATATTGTGTTGTTTTCTTATGGGACTGACGCTCAATGCGAGCGCACAGCAGTCTACTCCTGCCGCATCTCCGCCGCCTCCGCCATTGGGGACACTCGCAGGGCATCCTGACTGGCCTGCGGCAAAGAACCCCGGCGACGTGGATAGTGTGGACCACCTGCTCGCTTCGCTCTATGACGTGATCTCCGGCCCAGCTGGACAGCGCGATTGGGACCGCTTCCGCGCGCTGTTTGTGCCTGACGGACGGATTGTCTCAATACATCCGGAGTCTGCGGCCACAAAGGATGCTCCGGCGGGCAAGGGCGATGCCGTTTTCCTGACTCCCGACATGTTCGCGCAGCAGAACGATTCCTACTTCAAGGCGCACGGTTTCTTCGAGCGCAGCATCGCAAACCGAGTTGAGGAGTTTGGCAATCTTGTCGAGGTATGGAGCACGTCCGAAATCCGTGATGCGAAGGACGACGCCCAGCCATCCGCGCGAGGCATCGATTCGTTTCAGATTGTGCATGCTCACGGACGCTTCTGGATCGCCAGCCTTCTCTTTGATCATGAGCGACCAGGGGTGACGCTGCCCGCGAAGTACCTGAAAAAGGCCGGGTTATAAGGAGAGCGTTTACGAGAGTCCCGCAACAGCGACCGTTGTCGATCTTTCTGTTTTTTCTTTGTGTCTTTAGCGGGTGCACATATGCCCTTGCAGTTTACACCCATCGCCTAACCGCAGCACTCGCCGAGTTCACCACGTGGTGTCCTGGTTTCGCTGCGCTGTGCACCTGCCTGCTGCTCCGCATCCCACTTGGAACCTTGGGCTGGGGTTGGCCGGAACGCCGCTTTCTCAGGCTTGCGTATTTCCTGCCGCTGATCTATGCCGCGCCGGTTTACCTGCTCACCTGGCTGGTCATTCGCGGCGCATTCTCCCTCAACAGCTTCGAAGCCGCGAAGGCAGATACTTATGGATTGGGACGCTGGCCCGCCTTAGGGACGTTTGGCGTGGCTCTGCCGCTGTTGTTTACCGTCTCGGTTATCGGCGAAGCTGTATGGTCACTTGGCGAGGAACTTGGATGGCGCGGGTTCCTGTTTCCCAGGCTTCAGCAGCGGTTCGGCTTCCACGGCGCCTGTCTGATCTCAGGATCGATCTGGGCAGTGTGGCACTATCCGGAGCTCCTCTGGACCGACTATAACGCGGGCACGAACGCCGTCTTTGCCCTCGCTTGCTTCACGGTAATGGTGGTCGCGCTGGCCTACATCATGGGCTACCTTAGAGTGCGCTCGGGCAGCATATGGCCTTGCGTTCTTCTGCACGCCACCCACAACACTTTTGTTCAGGGCATATTTGATCCGCTGACGGCTCCTGTCGGTTGGGCAAAGTACATCACCACAGAATTTGGGGCCGGATTAGCCGTTGCCATCGTCGTAGCAGGAACAGTCATTATTTCGACTGGCCGTCCCCGTAAAGGCTTTTCCCTTGCCTCGACAGATGAGCCTCGATAGTTGAAGGGAAGTGCAGGAATCGTTTGGTGCCAAGACCTCGGCTCTTAGGCCTCTTCAAGTGTTCGGGCAATGTATTCCGGCCCGTAGATGATCCGCAGGTATTCTCGTCCTCGAACCTTCACGGCGCGCAGCGCCGGGATATTCCCAAGGCTGCTTCCGTTCGCTGTCCAGTGCATACCGGGCTAAGGATTAGTCCCCCAAAACGCCCTACAACAACTGGGACTTAACCGAAATCAAGATGTGCGAGGAAAATGCCAGATGAACCAAGAGAAAGCGGTCGTAGCATGTGGAGTCTCAACGGGTTGTTGCGATCGATCTGAGCGCGGGTGAATGGGCGGCGACATGCCTTATTAGCGGATAACTGCTGCTCAAAGATGGTTAGCCATGAATCCGATCCCGATTCGGATTTTGCATGGATCAGTCCTGAGAAACGCGCATCTCGTCAGTGCTTGATTTCCTGACGAGATGCCGACTTACCAGGCTTTAATGCATCGGACCAACAACTGTGCTAGCCTTTTCATCCTTCACTGGCTGACGCGGCCGAACTACGACAGGCCGTGGCTCGAACATCGATCTCCCGGCCGACCCGAGCCTCCACACACGTAGCGTGATCCGCGACGGAATGGTGAAAGCCCAACGATCATCCCCCGCAATGAAGGAGGCAACTATGAGCACCAAGGCAGTCCGTATTAACGACCCGACCAGCGACACGGGCGTCGCGAGAGTTGACATGAAGTTTGAGATTGTCGTCATCCCCGTCTCGGATGTCGATCGCGCGAAGGAGTTCTACGGTAAGCTAGGGTGGCGGCTCGACGCTGACTTCGACAGCGGTAAAGACTTCCGTGTGATCCAGTTCACGCCGCCGGGCTCGGGGTGCTCGATCATCTTCGGCAAGAACGTCACCCCGGCGGCACCCGGCTCCGCCCAGGGCCTGTACCTGATCGTCTCCGACATCCAGGCCGCCCGCAAAGAGCTGCTCGATCGCGGCGTGGACATCAGCGAGGTGTTCCACGACGCCGCCGGGGTGTACGCGGGCGCGGACGAGCCGTACCTGTTTGGAAGGAAACGCGTCAGCGGTCCGAATCCCGAGCATAGTAGCTACCGGTCGTTCGCTTCGTTCCGTGATCCGGACGGCAACGGCTGGCTGTTCCAGGAAATCACCACGCGGCTGCCGGGTCGGATCGACTCTGCGACGACGACCTTCGCATCGGCGAACGATCTGGCGAGCGCGTTTCGGCGTGCGGAGGCCGCCCACGGGGAGCACGAAAAGCGCACCGGGCAGCGCGACGCGAACTGGCCCGACTGGTACGCCGCGTACATGGTGGCGGAGCAGGCTGGCGGAGAGCTGCCGCAATGAACCACTCGACGTGATCGAAAGCGGCAAAGTCCCCAAAAGCCCGGGCTTGTTTTTACGCAGGCATGCCACCGACTAATAGTGCCACGGATGCTCGCGGTCCATTCTGTCAAGGATGTGCCCGGTCCGTACCCCGTCCCACCCGGACCCCTCCCCCCTATGTTTTTCGTAAGTGTTCATTCTAAAGGAAGATAAAGTTGTTTGTTTTGTATCAGCTTTGCAAGTGTTGATTCTAAGTAACTTGCTTCGACGAAATTGCACTAGAATTGTGCAAATCGCATTGTGCTTCGTAAGTGTTGCAGACAAAAACTTTAGGCAATGTGGGGGCCTCGGAAAGCAAAAACGCCAGCAAGGATTCTGGCGCTACTGAATGGCAGGCGCAGTGTTAGCTAGGATTAGCTATACTCTAAAAGTAACCAATTGTCAAGCACCAAAACGGGAAAAACTGGTAGTGACTTGTGACTTGCGACTGGTGATTCGTGCAAACCCCGCTGAACAAAGAGCTTGGAGACAAACGCAGCGATCCTGGTGCTTGGGACAGTGGGGAGGTGAGAATACTAGAGGCCGAAGAGGGGGGCGGGCATGAAGCAGAGGGTGAAGATGATTAGTGTTAGGAAGGCGGCGAAACGGCGAGGAGGATCAAGAGGAACGGGATCGTAGACTGGGGCGATGCGGAGAAAGCGGAGGCCGAAGAGTAGGACTGCCCAGACGTACCAAAGGCTCCAATGGAAGTTGCCGTCAGGCAGCCGGAAGGAGGTGAAATAGCCGAGAGCGAGGAGAAGGGCAGGGACAAGCCAGGAGAAAACTCGGTGAATATGTGGGCTGACAGAACGGAGGATGTGGCCGCCGTCGAGCTGTCCGGAGGGCAGGAGATTTAGCGAGGTGACGAAGAGGCCGACCCAGGCGGCCCGGCCCACAGGTGGAAGAAGGAGGAAGTGAGGATTGACGCCCGGATGAAAGAAGGCATCGAGAAGCCGGAGAAGCAAAGGAATGCCGAAGATGACGGTGTTCTGGTTGGGATCGGGATTTGTAATTGCGGGAACGATGCTCGAATGGAGCACACCATAGACTAGTGTGGGAACGGCAAAGACAAGTCCAGCTAGTGGGCCAGAGGCGCCAACGTCAAAGAGAGCGCGTGTGGTGCGAATGGGCGAGCGTATTAGGATGAATGCACCGAAGGTGCCGATGAGGTTCGGGAACGGGATGAAAAACGGGTAGGTGGAGTGAATGTGATGGTGGCGGCAGGCGAAAAAATGGCCCAGTTCGTGGGCGAGAAGAATGGTTAAGAGGGTAGCAGCGAAGGGCAGACCAGCGAGAAGCCCTGCGGGATTTTTGTAGAAGAGAGTGAAAGCGCGGAGGAACTCGTCGACAGAAACGGCTTGATTGTGAGCATAGGCGGCGGCGAATTGCGTGCCTGCAGCGAGGCAGGTACAGAGCGTGAGAAGAAAGAGCGCCACGGCGAGGACGAGCGATTTGAGGGGAGGCCGGGGGAGAACCGGAACGTAGAAATGTGGGTAGGGAGGGAGATCGCGCAAATCAAGGGGGGGTGAGGAAGAATCCGCGGTGGAATCAGAAGGTGGTGTGGTCACGGAGTTCGGAAGCTCAAGAAGATTCGCAACTACAAGTACAGCACAATTGGATGAGTTTGCGCTAGCGCTGCACATAGCAGCGGTAACTCAGTTTAGAGACCACTGTTTTTCCGGAAGAGTTGTGTGGGCAATGGGTGCACATTCCCGGTTACGGCGTTTACCAGGACCTACGGCTATTAGTTCCGAACGGCTGACCACTCTTTTTGAATAAAAAAAGAGGCGCGAAAGGACAATTTCCTAAGTCAGACGTATATCAAATAGCGACAGCCAATACTGAAATGATTGCAGGGTAAAACCGCAAAGAATGAGAGCAATGCCGAATACGCCGAGTCGCCGCTCGGGGAGATTGTCGGCGTAATATTCGATGTAAGGATTCACCGTAATTCCCACGCCGGTTACAATGCCTGTCACCAGGCCCACGCGAATCGCAAATAGCCAGGCGTGATCCAAGTGATGGATGAACGCGCTACAGATTAACGCTGTGGCCGTGTACCCGACGGTACGCAGCACCGTTCCCCAAAACTGATGACGCGTAAGCCGTGGACGCCGAGACGCTGCATATTCGGCGGCAGGACGCATTCCTCGAGAGTAGGCGAAGATTTGGCCGGCGGTAACGAGAATGGCAAACGCAATGGCGAATCCGAAGCCCACCATCGGATACAGTCCGGCTCCGAAAGCAAACCCTCGAACAGCGGCAAACAGTCCTTCCCAAGGCAATGAGTAATGATCCAGCCCACGAGATGCCCGGCTGAATTCAATCGACAAGGTAATACCGGTGGCCAAACCGGAAGCCAGCCCAAAGAAGAGACCCAGGCCAAGTCCATAGCCGATGCCGAAGACAACGGCGTACGTTACGGCGCGCGTAAGCAGGCGCAACGGACCATGTTGTCCACCCAACAGGTCATAGGCCAGATAGAGACTACCCAGCACATCAAGACTAGTGCCCGTAATACTGACGACCGCGACGGTGTGGTGGTCCACGCAATGATTGTAGACCTAAAATCCCGGCGACCGGCACTTCTCGGGTAACCGCGTTTTTCAGGCTTTGGGTCCGATAGCTAGCAAACCCACTTCCTGAGGATTATCTGTGGACGCTGCGCGACAAGACGAAAAGCAATTCTCCATAGCACCATTCATGGCCATCGCTCCGAGTGGGGCGTCGTGGTATCTTAGCCGGGAAAAGATCATGTGCATTTCAGAGCCCAAGTCTTATGGCCCGAATACTCTACGGAAGGGGCACGACCAACCTGCGGCCATTTCAGTACATGGCTGGCGGTATCACCACATCGGCATCCCGACTGACGTTCCGCGACCCGGCGAATATTATCTGGAACAATTCAAGATGTACGTCTCCGCGTTTGAGACGAGTCCTTGTGGCATTCAATGGATGCGCTTCGAGCCCGATAGCCCAGTGCACGCATTGATTAAGTCCGTCCCTCACGTAGCGTTTGAAGTAGACGACCTCCAGGCCGCGATTGAGGGAAAGGAAATTCTCACTGCTCCGAATTCGCCTTCGGAAGGCGTTACGGTGGCGATGATCCTCGATAGCGGCGCGCCGGTTGAGCTCCTCGAATTTCGGCGTGATCTGAGTAGGGGACCAACGCGTTGAGACTGTCAACGGAACGTCACGCAATAGATTTGTTCCCCAAGGTTGAGATCCAGCAAGTTGATCCTATTTATCCTCTAAAAATGCGATTGTGTTTAGCGGTTGGCTTCTACTTGCTGACCGTATAAGTGGAATCAGAGATCAGCACTTGTCAGGTACTCGCCAAAAAAGAAACAGGGGTGGAGACGACTCGTCCACACCCCTGCTCTCGCTTACTTGCTTTTACTTACAGCCGGAGCAAGAGGCACAGCAGTCAGCGGAAGAACAGCAAGCCGCTTGTGCCCCCTTTGCTGCTCCTGTTACCCCAAGCGCGATAACAGCCAACAACAAGACTACTTTCAGCATTTTCATGGTCTTCTCCTTTAGAAGTGAAAAGAGTTATAGGTGAACGGACGAAGGCGTCCGCGCGAAGAAACTTTGCTGGTTGCCAGACTAATTTCTAAATGCGGAGAACATGGACTTGAAGAAGAATATCCCGGCCCGAGTGCCAAGGCGTCGAAGGGCTTGCATTGGCATTCGCGAGGACAAAACTGGACGAGTGAAAAGTCCCAAGCATCAACAGCGCAACGTAAAGATGAGCCGATACATGTGGAACTACAGTTTGTTTTTGAATCAGCGCGGTTTCAGATGGGCAGCACGAAATCGAATGGTGCTCGTTTTTTCCTGAGCCGTTGGCCGGGTTGTGGCCATGACGGCAGCACAGTTCCCCAGCGTCGCCACCGGGATCGGGGCACGGAGCAGCGCTACTTCCGGAGACTTGCATTTCGCGTGCGGAAGGAGACGCAGCAGATGGCTTCGCACAGCCTAAAACACAAGCAAGGACACCCAGCCAGAAGGAAAGCGCGGTCGCCGTCACAGATCGCAAGCGGAGCGAGTTCATACAGCTTTCAGCTTACCAGTTTTCTTGCGAAAGAGGTTCGAGTAGCGTTACAAGACAGGAATCCGCAGGTCGGCACTTCTCCGGTAAGCGCTTTGGCAGGCACGGCGTTGCTAGGTCCAGAGAGCTGTTGACAATCGATCCATTCTAGACTATATGTCGAGTTTCTAGGTATACCCATGAGCGAAGCCCAAATCGAGCTCCTCCGAGGAACTCTGGACATGCTGGTGCTCAAGGTGGTGGCCCTCGGCCCGAGCCACGGCTATGCCATCGCGCAACGCCTTCAACAAATCTCGAAGGACTTCTTCCAGGTTCATCAGGGATCCCTCTATCCCGCGCTGCATCGTTTGGAAGACCGCGGCTGGCTGCAAGCCGAATGGAAAGAATCGGAAACCGGTCGCGAAGCCAAGTTCTATTCCCTGACCAAAAAGGGCCGGAAGCAAATGGACACAGAGGTTCACAATTGGGAACGCCTCTGCGATGCCGTCGGGCTCGTGCTTCGCGCGCCGGAGAAGGAGTCTTAACCATGCGTTCGATGCGGCTTTGGATGCGCCGCTTGTTTCGAAGAACTCGTGAAGAGAAATTGCTGGACAAGGAACTTCGCTTCCATCTGGAGCGGCAAATCGTAGGGAACGTCGCAGCCGGCATGCCCCCGGAAGAAGCCCGTCGCCGCGCCCAAATCGAATTTGGAGGTCTTGAACGCGTGAAGGAAGAAGTCCGCGACACGCGTTGGGAGTCTCACGTGGACACGCTCTTCCGCGACTTCCGCTATGCCCTCCGCACCTTGCGCAGGGCCCCCGGCTTTACGACCGTCGCGGTCCTCACACTTGCTCTGGGCATCGGCGCGAACACCGCCATTTTCAGTGTCGTTTACGCCGTGCTCTTGAAGCCGCTACCTTTTACGAATCCCGATCAGTTGTTCACTGCGTTTCAGGCGAACACGCAACAGGGGATAGACGAGACGGGCTGTTCGTATCCGAATTTCGAAGAGTGGCGGGCGCAGAATCATGTTTTTAGCGAGCTGGCGGGAATCCTGGCGCACCAGCTCACGTTGACGGGGCGCGGGGAGCCTTCCGTTGTGAACACGTCTGTCGTGACTCCGGAGCTCTTTGCACTTCTGGATGTAAAGCCATTGGCGGGACGCATTTTTTTCTCCCAAGACGGCAAACAGGGTGCGGCGCCTGTAGTTCTTATCAGCGAAGAGCTGTGGCGGGGCAAGTTCGGTGAAGATCCCAAGATCGTCGGAACGTCGATTAACCTGGACAAACGTCCGTTCACCGTGATTGGAATCATACCCGCAGCCTTTCGCACTCCATTTTTCAACACCAAGCAGGAAGTGTGGATCCCGCTCGTTCAGGATCCTGTGTTTAGCATCTTCATGCCTAAGCGGGGAGTGCACCTTCTACCTGCCCTAGGGAGGCTGAAGCCGGGCGTTTCCGTGGCGCAGGCTCAGGCAGAAATGGATGCCATCAGCGCGAGGCTGGCAAGGGAATTTCCGGCGGAGAACAGCGGTTGGACAGTCCGCCTGGTGCCGTTGCAGAAAGAAATTGTGGGAGACGTGAGAACCGAGCTGCTGGTGCTCCTGGGCGCCGTAGGCTTGGTGCTCCTGATCGCTTGCGCCAATATCGCCAACTTACTTCTTACGCGCGCGACCGCCCGCTCGAAAGAGATTGCCGTTCGGACTGCGCTGGGCGCCGGGCGCGCTCGAATCATCCGCCAGTTGCTCAGTGAGACGGTGGTGCTCGGTCTGCTTGGCGGAGCGGTAGGAGTAGCTCTGGCTTACTGGGGCGTTAAGGCCTTGAGCTCGCTCCTGCCGCCGGATTTGCCGCAGATGAACCCCGTTCGCGTCGACTATTTTGTCTTGGGTTTTGCGCTTCTCCTTTCCGCTATCGCAGGCGTTGCTTTTGGTTTGGTTCCCGCCATGTTCGCGGCCAAAACGAATATAGAGAACACCCTTCGCGAGGGCGCCCGTTCCGGCGAAAGCCGCAACCGCCGCCACGCGCGCAGTTTCCTGGTTGTCGCGGAAATTTCACTGGCCATGGCTTTGCTGGTGACAGCGGGTTTGCTTTTGCGCAGCTTTGCCAGGCTCACCTCGGTCAGTCCGGGATTTGACGCCGAGCACATCGTAAAGGTAGATATCTCGCTTCCACAATTTCAGTATTCAACGCCGCAGCAGTGGGCCGCATTTTCCGAAGAATTGCTTGCGCGAATCCAATCAGACCCTGGATTGCAGGATTCGGCAGTGGTGGTTCCACGGCCGATCGCTGACCAAAACGTCAATCTGCCGTTCGATATCGTCGGTACCCCACCTTCCTCTGCGGGCGCATCAAGGACTGCGAGCTATGTTTCGGTAAGTCCGGATTATTTTCGCGTCATGGGGATTCCGCTGTTGGCGGGACGAGTCTTCAATCAGCACGACATCTCATCAGCGCCCCGCGTTTCGATTATCAGCGAAGCAATGGCGCGGCTATACTTTCCAAATCAAGACCCCCTCGGAAAGCAGATCACCTTTGGTTATCCTCAGGGGGGTGGCGGAAGTATCCGCGAAATCGTCGGAATCGTCGGTGACGTGCGCGACGTTGCCTTAAGTAAGAGTCCCGCGGCGATCATGTACGTTCCATTTGCCCAGGCTCCTTTCTGGGGAGCGAATCTGGTCGTGAAGAGCAGCCTGAGCACCTCGAGCGTGGCCGCCGCAATTCGCCAGGAAGTAGAGAGAATAGATAAAGATCTTCCCGTGACCGATGTCGCAAAGATGCCAGACCTACTCGACGCATCGGTCGCGCAGCCCAGATTTCGCCTGTTCTTGCTCGGCCTGTTTGCCGTGATGGCGTTGGTGCTGGCGGCTACGGGGATTTTCGGGGTGATTTCCTATTCAGTGTCGCGCCGCACGAACGAGATTGGAATCCGCGTGGCGCTCGGCGCTTCGCGTGGCGCCATCCTGGGGATGATCCTGGGAGAAACTCTAAGGCTGACGTTGGCGGGCCTAGCTGTTGGAGTGCCCTGCGCGCTCGGGGCTGCTCGATTAGTCGGGCACATGCTCTTCGGCGTCTCTCCGTACGATCTGGCGACACTTACGATTGTCGCGGTCCTTCTCGCCGCGGTAGCAGCTTTCGCGGGATACGTCCCCGCGCGGCGTGCCATGCGAGTCGATCCGCTCGTGGCCCTCAGATACGAATGATGTTTCCGTCACTCGGCGGGTTGGGCGCGCACCCAGAGCTTACTTCTCAGTGCGAGGCAAGATCATTCCTGACCACTTGGCCGTCTTTCATTACGAAGCGAACGCGCTCTAGCTCGGTAATGTCGGCGATGGGATCGCCAGCAACGGCAACGAGGTCGGCGAATTTCCCGGACTCAATCGACCCCACGCGATCCTGCCAGCCCAACAATTCCGCGGCGTTGGTCGTGATGGCGCGAATAACGTCTAGCGATGGCACCCCCGCTTCATGCAAGGCGGGAAACCTTGTCGCCGTGGCTTGGCCGCGCGTTTTTCCAGGATAGAACCAGCACATGTCCGATCCGGCCGCAAACTTCACTCCCGACTTCAATACACGCTGAACCAAACTGTCGTATCGCTGCCGACCGCGTTCAATGCCGCTGGTGTACTGGGAACGAAAGGCGGGAGACATCACGATGCTGGCGTCGAAAATGTTCGGAAGAAAACCGCCATAGAATGTTGGCGTGAAGTCGAAGAAGATTCCTTTTTCACGCATCAGCTTCAATTGGTCATCGGTTATGTCGTTGCCATGTTCGATGGAATCTGCGCCTGCATCAATTGCGGTTTGAATGGCAATTTTGCTTTGGGCATGGACAGCCACTTTCTTGTGCACGCGGTGAGCTTCCTCGACGATTGCGGTCAGAACGGGCACCGTGATGCCGATGCCGTCATCGTCGAGCGCGACTTTGATAAGGTCGACGTTATAGAAGAGATCCTCATCGACCGCCCGGCGCGCTTCGTCGGCATTGGCTACCTGTAGAAACTCTTGTTGCACGATTGCATCGGCGACCGCGGGATTGAGCGCCTGGAAATAGCCGCCGGGCGGCGTAAGTTTACGCGCGGCTGCCAAAATTCTCGGACCAGGGACACGGCCGGCGTTGATCGCGTCGCGCAGCGCGGCATCGCCATCAATGCCGGAGTGGCCCAGATTACGCACGGTAGTGAAACCACTCTCCAGATCTTCGCGCGCCATTTGCGCGCCGAGCAACACCCGCTCGGAGGGCGATTTTGCCGCTACGGCCAGCAATAGCCCTGGAACGAACGCCCAGTAGCGCGTGATCTCGGCTTCCGCGGGCACACTCACGTTGAGAAGGAGGTGGGTGTGAGAGTCAATGAGCCCGGGCAGCAAGGTGGCGCTGCCGAGATCAATGGTTTTGACGCCAGCGGGCGCATTCGCTTGCACTCGTGAAGGCGAGCCAACTTCCTTGATCTTTCCGTTTACAATCAGCACGGCGGCGGGCGAAAGCATGTTCCCGGTACGGGGATCGAGCAGGCGGCCAGCTTTTACTAGAGTCACAAGGGCGGGTGATTGAGCGGCAGACTGCACGCTTGAAAACAGGGCGAAAAGCGATGCGACCAACGACAAGAAGACTCGATTTAGCTTCATTCGAGCGATTCCCCTCAATCTGGTAAATTCGTTGCGCCAAAAGACTGGAATTTCAAGCACCAGCCTTGTAACCGAACCACACCCTTATCAGAATCAATGGGTCGCATTTAGCTCTTTCAGAGTGTCCTGCACGCCGCTACGAATCTCAGCCCGCCGCTGCTCGGAATCGGACCACGACGACAGAGGCGCTTTGTGAGAATCAATCATGGCCAGTGCCTTTTCGGCGTACTGACGTGCCAGGTCTTTTTGCCCATTTTTCAGATACGCATCGGCAAGGTTATAGTGCGCGTCGGCTGAGTCCGGATACGCGAGGAGGTTGAGCTTGAAAATCTCAATCGCTGTGTCTATCTGCATCTTGGCCTCGCGCAACCGGCCAGCCTTCCTCTCCGACTCGCCTTCGCGCACATGGTCTTCGCCTATGATGTCGACGTTAACTTCCGGCCACAACTGCACCTGGGAATCTCTCCGCCGGGCTTCCATCAGTTGCTGCTTGGCGCGCGCGACTCCTTCGGACGTCCAGAGTTGATTGAGGATTGCCGCAGATGCCAAGGCGTCCGCTGGCGCGTGACCCGGCGTCTTGATCAGCGTAGTTACAAGCCAATCCACGATGATGCCGGGCAGCTCAGGATGGGGCTTGAACATGTCGGTGCCATGACCACCCTTGGCGGGAACTTTGCTGGAATCGCTGGTTTCATACCATATCCAGGGCGCGTCTTGTGCAGCCGAATAGTGGACGAACTTCTTCCCCGGGTTGGAGGAGTTGATGTAGAGCCATTCCATCGCCTCGACCGTGGGAGGGTATTCGTCGTCGTCGGCCACGACGAACAGCCCGGGCAGTTGTGACGCCTGCCGGAGGAATTGCAGGCCGTCTTGGAGGGTCTCTCCGGAAAGCAATACCAGCGATTTCACCTGAGCGGAGTGTTGACGCGCTACTTCGATGGAATGGAGGACGCCGAACCACCCGGCTCCTCCCACGCCGATAACGTCGCGCTTGACGCCAGGTTGCGAAACCAAGTATTGAAACGCTGTGTCAACGTCGCTAGGCCACATAGGGCTTACCTTTGCCTTCTCCGAGTCTGTCAGCTTGGTATAAGGCGTGCCGCTTTCGCCAAATCCGCGCATATCGAGCGTAAGCGTGTTGATTCCAGCCGCCGCGACTTGCCGGGCTAGGCCGTCCCACGAGTCACGTGTCCGGTTGCTCTGGTGCAGCAGCAACACACCTGGGCCCGGCCTGGCCGCGGCAAAGTAGCTGGCCTTCAGGATGGTTCCGTCAGCCGCCTTCAGGTCAACCACTCTGGCCGCCGATGGCTGCTGCGCCTTGGGCGCACCACCCGCTGCGGCGCTTTTTGCGCCTTGTCGAACGGCGCCCACGCTAAAGATGAGTACCACCAGCGGCAAGATGATTTGTATTTGTTTCACTACGCTAACTCTCCTAAATCCACAAAATGAACTACATTCATAAATCCCAGCGCACGACATTACTCATGGCGGAGGGCGACCAGCGGATCAACGCGAACGGCGCGCCGCGCTGGAATGTAGCTCGCCAGCAGAGCGACACCGATGAAGAGAAGCGCGACGCTCGCAAACGTCAGAGGATCGGTCGGACTTACGCCGTAAAGCAGGCCGGCCATTAAGTGGGACACAATCAGCGCACAAACGAGCCCAAGCGCGGCACCCGCAAGGGCGAGTCCAAATCCTTGACGCACAATGATGCGCAGTATGTTCCGCCTTTGCGCGCCGAGCGCGAGGCGAATCCCGATTTCGTGTGTGCGCTCGCTTACCATGTACGAAATCACTCCGTAAATTCCCAGCCCGGCGAGAATGAGCGCCGTCAAGGCGAACAAACCGACCATTTCCATCGAAAGCCGCCTCTCGGAGAGAGCCGCGGATACCGTTGCGTTGAGAGTCTGCGCGCCGAACACAGGAAGGGTTGGATCCGCGGCCTGGACCTGCTCGCGCACTTCTTCCGGAATCGCAGCGGCGTCTAAGTGCCCGCGCAGAAGTATGGCCAAGTGTTTTGCGCCGGTCTGATACACAGCCAGATAGATTTGTGGGACGCTTGCTTGCGCCAGCGATTCTGTCCTTGCGTTTGCGATCATGCCGACAACGGTAATCCAGGGAGACTCCGCTCGCATGCTCTTGAAGCGCTTGCCTAAGGGATCTTGGCCGGGCCAATACGTTCGGGCGAAGGCCTCATTGATCACGGCGACTTGCGGGGCTTTGTCGTCATCCAACTCGTTGAACAAGCGTCCGCGCAGCAGCGGGATGCTGAGTAAGTGAAAATAGTCTGGTGTCACGCTTGACCGTTCGACCACAGCAAGCTGGTCGCTCTGCATGTTGCGTCCCTCCAGTGTGAAGGGGAAGTAGCCGTCGGAGACCTGTTTCAGATATCGCTGACTCTCGTCCAACGGGATAGAGGCGGTATCACCCAGAGCTACTTCCTCGACTCCTGGTAGCGTTCCGGCACGACGAAGTATTTCGCGAAAGAACGGAGCCTCCTGAGCAGGAGTTCGGTAGATGTCGGTCTTGGGATCATTGGGGTAGGGCAGCCTGGTCCGGACGGTCATCACACTTTCTGGATTGAATCCCAGCCGCACATTCAGCAAATCCCTGAAGCTGCGCAGCAGAAGGCCGGCAGCAACCATCAGCACCAAAGAAAGGGCAAACTCCGTTACGACGAGGAACCGTCGCGTGCGCGCCTGTTGGCCAGAGCCTGTCGAGCCGCGCGATGCTTCTTTGAGCGCATGAGTCAAATCAACCCGCCCAGCATCGAGGGCAGGAGCCAGACCAAAAATCGCGCCCACGACGAGGGAGGCGAAGAGAGCGAAAAGCAAGACGACCCAGTTAATGGACACTTCATTGAGCCGCGGCAGGCTGTCTGGCACGAGATGCAACAGAAACGCCTTCGCGCAGAAGAGAATCGCTAAACCAACTATTCCCCCGAGGAGTGAGAGAAGCAAGCTTTCCGTCAACAACTGCGACATCAGCCGTTTCCGCGCGGCTCCGAGCGCTTGCCGAACGGCCATTTCACGCCCCCTCGCGCTGGCGCGGGCCAGCAGGAGATTCGCGACGTTCACGCAGCCGATCAGCAGCACCAATCCCACGGCGCCCAGCAGCAGTATCAACGGCTGGCGAACATTGCGGACCACGCGTTCTTTGAGCGGCACCAATCGCACCGTCCAAGCGCTTTGCAGTGGATAGTCAGCGGGATATTCTTTCTGCAAGGATGCAACAAGCCCGTCTAACCGGCGCTGTGCCGCCGCAATGGTCAACCCCGGCTTGAGTCGGGCGATTGCTGTCGGAAGATTGCGGCGATTGCGCGGCGGATGATCAGGCATCGGCGCACCGTAAAAGCTGGTTGCGACCCAAACCTCGATATTCCTTTCTTCTCTGGTTCGCCCCGGCGCGTCAAAACCGGCTGGCATCACGCCGACGATCCGGTACAAGTCGGTGTCCAGTCGCACGCTCTTGTCCAAAATATGCGGGTCGCTTCCGAACGCGCGCTTCCAAAGGCCGTCGCTGATGAGGACTTCCAGCAGAAGCCCGGGCGTGTGGTCCTCGGGATTAAACGCCCGTCCCAGCCGCGGTTTCACGCCCAGCAGCGCAAAATAATTCGGCGCGACGATCAGCAAGCGAACGCGCTCAGGGTGGGATGAGCCTGTGAGATTATTTTCATCGAACCACGTTGGCGAAATGTATTCGAAAATTCCGGAACGGTGAAGGTCCTGCCACTCGGGTTCGGACATCCCTACATCCCGCGCGCCCCCACCGGGAAGATCATCCTCGATGGTGACGAGCTGTTCCGGTTGTGGGTACGGCAGGGGGCGCAACAGCGCAGCGTCCACCACGCTGAAGATCGCCGTTGTGGCTCCGATGCCCAAGGCCATCGTCAGGGCGACGACGGCGCTGAAGCCCGGAGACTTGCGCAGCGTGCGCAGACCGTAGCGTACGTCTTGCCAGAAGTGGTCCCACCAGAGCCAGCGACGGGATTCGTAGAAGTGTTCTTCGGCATGCAAGACGTTGCCGAAGGAGCGACGTGCGGTTGCTCGCGCCTGCTCTTCACTCAGCCCCTGGTCCCGCAGGCGCTCTATCTCGAGCTGTAAGTGGGCCTGGATTTCGGAGGCGAAGTCGTCGAGTTTGCGTTTGCGCCCGAACATGGCATCAGCTTTTCGCACGCTCCGGTCCTAGAATCCGCGCGATGGCTCCGGTCAATCGCTTCCATTTGTTGGTTTCTTTGACCAGTTGTTTGCGGCCGGCTGCGGTGAGGGTGTAGAAGCGGGCTTTACGATTGTTGGAAGAAACGCCCCACTTCGCGGAGATCCAGCCCCGTTCTTCCAGGCGCTGAAGTGCGGGATAGAGAGCACCATGCTCGACGAGCAGCTCTTGCTCAGAAGTATCCTGGATGGCGCGTGCAATCCCTTGCCCGTGCTGCGATCCGAAGATGAGGGTGCGGAGAATCAGCAGATCCAGTGTGCCCTGCAGCAATTCCAATCGTTCTCTGGAGTCTTGGGTAGACATATAACCTGAATATGCGCGAGTTCGGGTAAGATGTCAACCTGAAAAGATCCGGCTTCACAGGGATTCGCCAGCCTGGTGCTCAACGTCTCAGGCGCAGACGGACGCCACGGTATGTCCTACTTGAAAATCAGGTGAGCGACTCTCGACTCGAGATTCCAATAGATCATCGCAACCGCGGTCAGATCGAAGGCGGCATGCGCACACATCAGCATCCAGATCCGCCCGGTGATGGAGAAGACCGTGCCGAATACGAGACCCGTGATGATTGCCTGTTGGGCGCCAGCCAGCCCTTGGTCGAAGTAGTGAAGCGACGCAAACAGTGCGGCCGTTAACAGCACGATGACAATCCGTGCGGTTAGGCTCCTGCCGAAAAGCTTGCCGAGGCGCTCGAACAAGTACCCGCGGAACACGGTCTCTTCGCCGAAGCCCGCGACGACAATCATGGTCCACACGGCGGCCGGGAGCGCTGCCAGATTTCCGGCGAGATAATGATAGGCCTGATTTATTGGGTTGGCCCCGAGAGGCGGCATAACGATCGCCTTCATGAGGAATTTGAGCGCGACGCCGAACGCGATGCCGATGGCCAGGCTTCCAATCCAGCTTTTGGGCCGAAGGTAGCCGATCTCGCGCCATGGGGTGCGCGACAGTCTGGTCCACACAAGAACCAACACTGCGCTGAGTGGCGCCACAATCTGCCCGGCAGCAATAACGAGGATGGCAAGAATGCCAAGCGCCCCGAATCCCCGTAACCGAGCGGCAAAACGATCCTGAGCTAGTGAGAACCCTGAATCGGCAGCGCCTACTGTATCGCTCATCTCACTAGCTCCGTCGAGCCGACACTCCTCTACTCACCGGAAAGCCGCGGTTTTTTCAACTTACACCGGAGCTGCTTGATCGCGCAAATGCGAAAAAGCCTCGACACTGCCCGAAATTCCGGGGGGACTGGACCGCGAAGCCTATTGAGCGGTCCTCAACAGTTCTGCGAAGCGTTCCAGAAGTTTCCCTCTGGGTAGACTGAGATAGCCTTACCGGGTGCACGGCCGGGGAACAGGACAAGTATCCGATCTATCGCGGAATCAGAAACAATGTCGAAAGAGCGCGCGCAGCCTCATGCACAAGCAGATGACCTGCTAACGAGAGGTTAGGAGGGCTAAGTATGGAGAGGTACTCGCGTAGAGAGGTGAATTGGATTATGGCTTCTTCGCAGCTTCGATGCCTTGGAGTTCTTTGCCGGGCTTGAAACGGACAGCTTTGCCTGGAGGAATGTTGACTTCTTCGCCGGTGCGAGGGTTGCGGCCGATTCCAGTCTTGCGGGGCTTGACGCTAAAGACGCCGAAGCGCCGGAGCTCGATGCGCTGTCCACGGCCGAGAGCTTGCTTGAGGGATTCGAAGATAGTTTCGACGGCCTGCTCGGCTTTGGTGCGGCTGATGAGAGTCTTGGCCACAACCGCATTGACGATGTCCAGCTTGATCACACGCGCCTCCCGCTTCCGAGGCAAATGCTAGAGGGTGTGGAGCGGGTTGTCAAGACGAGATGGGTCAACTACACTGTCCTTCCTTTTGACGAACTAGTTTCTGACGGCACATATTTCATGTAGTGATTTGGGAGGAATGGATGTCCGTAAAGCCAGACCGGTGGATCCGTAAGATGGCGTTGGAGCACAAGATGATCGAGCCGTTCACGGACCGCCAGGTGCGCGAAGGAGTGATCAGCTACGGAGTTTCGTCGTATGGCTACGACATCAGGGTGGCGGACGAATTTCAGATCTTCACGAACGTGAACTCGACGATTGTCGATCCGAAGCACTTCGATCCGAGATCGCTGGTGCCCTTCAAAGGCGAGGAGTGCCTGATTCCGCCGAATTCTTTTGCACTGGCGAGGTCGGTGGAGTATTTCCGGATACCGAGGAATGTTTTGACGATTTGTTTGGGGAAGTCGACATACGCGCGATGCGGAATCATTGTGAACGTGACGCCGTTCGAGCCGGAGTGGGAAGGCTTTGTGACTTTGGAGATCAGTAACACGACTCCATTGCCGGCGAAAATTTATGCGAATGAGGGGCTGTGCCAGGTGCTGTTCTTCGAGTCGGATGAGGATTGTGAAGTGAGCTACAAGGATAAGAAGGGGAAGTACCAGGCGCAGGGCGGGATTGTGTTGCCGCGGCTGTAGAGCCAGAACTACGTGGAAATTTGAGTTAGCGTTGCGTTGGCGACGGGATATTTGTGCTCGCGCCAGGCTTCGAGACCGCCTTCGAGGGGGCGAATGCGCGTGATGCCTTGCCTTCGAAGGAGGAGCGCCACACGGGCGCTCGTGGCTTCGTTTGGTCAAGTGCAATAGAGAATGATTTCGCGGTCGCGCGGTAAACGATCGTTTTTCTTCTCCAGCTCCTGGGCGTCCATACGGAAGGCGCCGGGGATGGTCTCGGGGTCGGCTTCGAAATCCACGGAATGACGAAGATCGACGATGACGACTTCCTCGCCGGCGTCGAGCTTTTGCTTCAATTCTTCGACGGTGATGCGGGCGATGCGGAGTTCACGCAGGAAGCGTCTGCGGGCAAGGAATTTGTAAGCCAGGTAGGATGCGAGCGCACCAATGAGAATGACGATCAGCCAGCCCCCGAGGGAGGCTGCGCGTTCCGCGATGCGCTCAATCTCTCCGCTGAAAACGTAGCCGAGTCCAAGAAAAGTGGAAGCCCAGAGAAAAGACCCAGCAGTATCGAAGAGTAGAAATCGGCGTGGCCGCATGTGGAAGATTCCAGCGAGCGGCGGGGCAACGGTGCTAAGGCCGGGAAGGAACTTGGCAAGAATAAGGGAGCGCGCGCCCTGCTTGGAGAAGACTCCTTCGGTGCGGCGAACGCAGGAATCGGGCTCGATGGTAATTTTGCAGAGGAATTGCAGAACTTTGATGCCTTTGCGGCGGCCCAGTTGGTACCAGATCGAATCGGCGGCCACCGCGGCCAGCGTGACGATGAAAAGCGAAGCAAAAATATTTAGCTGGTGGGAGCCCGCCAACGCGCCAGCGGCGAGCAGTAGCGGAATCGAAGGCACGGGCACGCCACTCTGCTCCGCGAAGACCCAGGCGAGCAAGACGACATAGCCGTGATGGAGAAGGAATTCGATAGTGCGGTGCATTGGGGCGGGCTAGGTCCTCAGTAATTGGTGTAATGGGCTATCGAGAGACGATAGGAGAAGTATGCCCCCAGCGGCCCGACATGACAAATTCGGTTAAAGGCCTGCGTGTTCGAGGCGCAACTTCGCGATCATACAGTTTTTGAGAGAGCGAGTTCGGATCACCGGGATAGCCGATAGCGATGGCGGCGATGGGCTCGCAGTCGGCAGGAATATCGAAGACTAGTTTGGCTTTTGCAGAGTCAAAGCCGGCCATCTGGTGAAGGGCAAGACCACGCGCGGTGGCTTCAACGCTGAGCAGGGCAGTAGCGGCGCCGGTGTCGTAGAAGGCGTTGCGATTTGGGGTGCCATTGTTTTGGAAGTTGAGACGCGCGACTGCAAGAACGAGAACGGGAGCCTGTTTGGCCCAGCCGGCGTTGAACTCCACGAGAACGCTGACAGTTTTCGCGAAGTTCTCCGGATCGTCTTTCGTGGCCACGAGGTAAGCCCAGGGTTGCTCATTGTTGCTGGAGGGAGCCCATCGAGCGGCTTCGAATAGGCTGGCGAGAACTGCGCGGTCGATCGGTCTGTCAGAGAAGGCTCGCGGGCTCCAGCGTTCTCTGATGAGGTCGTGCACGGGGAAATCCGTAGTGGCTGGCTTCTGCATGGCTGCTTTCCTTTTGGCTGATTCGTGTATTAGATGAAGAAAAGCGCGTGAGCGGTACTTTCACAAAACCTGCAACCGCCCTTGGAATCTGCTCGGTTAGTACACTCATTTCGGCGCAGCCCAGAACGAAGCGTGGGTTTTCGCTTCGCTCCGGGTGACGCCTGGTATTTGTTCCGCGGCTCGGACGATGTCGGTTGTCCTGACTACTTGGCGGCCTTTTGAAACAATTCGGCGTCGATGGTAATGGTTATCTCATCGCCGATCATACCTGGGCCGTACGTGATGCCAAAGTCTTGGCGAGTGATTTTGGAACTGGCGTTAACACCGATGCGCTGATTGCCCCAGGGATCCTTTATGGGAGCGGTGGGACCATCGACATCCAGGACGACTTCTTTCGTGGTACCACGAATGCTGAGGTCGCCGGTGATTTTGAGTTTGCCGGGAGCTACTTGTTCGACGCGCTTGGACTTGAAAGTGATGGTGGGGAAGTGGTCGGCGTCGAAGAAATGATCGCTGCGGAGATCCTTGTCACGAGCCGCCACGCGCGTGTCTACGGAATTCACGTCAATCGTGACATCCACGGTGGATTTGGTGATGTCCTTATCATCGAACTGGACGCTGCCTTTTACGCTGGTGAATGCACCGCGAACGGTGGAAATCGCCAGATGCTTGACGGCAAATTGTGCCGCCGAGTGCGCGGGGTCTATTTGCCAGTCAGAAGTAGCCGCGAGAGCGGGCAGCGTAAGCGCGGCTGCGAGTCCGGCGGCGACTGTTATGCGAGAGAACATGTGGCCCATAGGTGTTGCCTCCTTAATTGATAGCTACGTCTGACAAGATTTAGTTTTGGTGCGTTTACTCCGGTCCGCGAGCGCGAACCTCCTCCAACAGCTCGGCGAGAGTCTTCAAGCGTGTAGCAGGCAGGTGATGGAACTGGCGCTTGTGAAGCTCGCGAACAGGCTGATCGAGATTTTTCAATAGAAGGAGTCCCGCGGAGGAGATGCGGGTCTTGACCACGCGGCGGTCATTGGTCTGACGCGCGCGGGAGATGAGGCCACGCTTTTCCATGCGATCGAGGAGGCGGGTCATGTCCGGGTCGTGGGAAATCATGCGTTCACCAATGCCTCGGCAGGCGAGGCCTTCGGGCTCAGCGCCACGAAGAATGCGAAGGACATTGTACTGCGTGCCGGTGAGGCCATGTGGTTTGAGGAGTTGCTCGACTTCGAGTCCGAGGGAGTCGGCGGTCTTCTGGAGGGAGATAAAGACGCGGTCCTCGAGAGGGAGGGCGAGACGAGAAGGAGAGGGGCGGCTCATGGCGGCAGAATAGTCGTTATGACGACTAATGTCAAGAGGGAATACTTGGACGCGGCGGCACGGCCCGTCTAGGGTTTGCGAAGCGGGCGGAGATGAATTTCGCTGAGGAAGCTCCGGGGACTCTGGGTGACGATCATTTGCACAGTGTGAGCCACGTCTTCCGGAGAGAGAACCTTGGAGGGATCCTTCGAGCTGCGCGTGGAAAAGTCTGTGGCCACGCTACCGGGGCAGATTACGCTTACACGAATGCCATGTTCGCGGAGGTCCTCGGCCATGCAGGCGGCAAGGCCCTGTAATCCCCATTTAGAGGCGCAATAGATACCGCCTCCAGCGAAGGCGTTGCGACCCGCGAGGGAGCTTATGTTTATGATGTCGCCGGCGCCGCGGCGGATCATCGAAGGGGCCACGACGCGAGAAACCATGAAAACGCTTTTGAGGTTGGTGTCGAGTACGCGGTCCCAATCGGCTTCGGTTTGCTCATGGGCCGGACCGAACAGACCTATGCCTGCATTGTTGACCAGAATGGAGATCGGGCCGAGCGCGGCTTGGGTTTTGTCCACGAGTGCGCTTACATCGGCGGAGCGGGAGACGTCGGCGATCTGCGAATAAATGGCCGAACTTGATTTTCTCAGCTTGGCCTCGGTAGTTGAAAGAGACTTTGCATCGCGGCCGCAGATAGCCACGGAGGCGCCAAGCTTTGCAAGGCGAAGCGCGATGGCTTGGCCGATGCCACGGCCGCCACCGGTGATAAGGGCGACGGCTCCGGAGAGCGGCATGGTTTCGCTGGAAGATGAATTTAGGATTACTTTTTGAGCCATTTGAATTCTTCCTCGTGCTGGCCACCTATTTTGTGCGAAAATCATCTTAGCATCCAGGAGTCTGAGCAGTTCCCGCAGGGCTTGGGATCCTTTAAGGAGCGTTGGGAAGACGGAGAATAGCCAGCATCCGAATGGAAAGCTTGCACAGCCGTTTTGAATGTTCCTATTTTGACAGCTTGCGGATACACCGGGGCTTTTCCTATAATTCCCAAGTTTTGGAACCAACGCAATTTCCGGCAGAAGCATTGCAAGCTGAACCAGCAATGGAAAATCCAGGTATGAACTTTGGGCGAGGAGAGTGGGAATGAGTGGAATACGCAAAGTGGCAGGCCTCGCGATTGTCGCGGCGCTTTGTCTGTTTTTCGGGAACGGGCCGAGCGCGCTGGCGCGGGCACAAGCGGCGGCGGGCGGAGGGCAGGACACCGGCGCGGGAAAACAGCCGTATACAATGCCAGAGTACAACGCCTACCAAGCCGGGGCCGCCGAGAAGAGCCCTGCGCAACAGATCAAGTTGTTGGATGATTTTGTCTCGAAGTATCCGAATTCCGCATTACTCATTTACGTTTATCCGCTCTACGTCCAGGCCTACGGTCAGTTGAAAAATTATCAGAAGTTGATCGAATACTCGGACAAAGTCGTCTCGCTGGGGGAGAAAGTCGATCCGGGAGCTCGATACCAGGCGTTGTACGCACATTGCTTCGCGTACAACGCGATGCCCCCCGCGCAGCAGGCAGATCCCGCCCAGGCGAAGGGCGCGATTACGGCGGCAGTTGCGGGCCTGAAGGCTCTGGAAGATGTAAAGAAGCCGGACGGCATGACTGACGATGCATTTGCCGCGCAGAAGAAACAGATTCAGATTTATTTCAATGGGACCGCGGCACAGGCCGCGATGTCGCAAAAGGACTATGCGTCTGCGATCCAATTTTATAAGGCTGTGCTGGCGCTGAATCCCGACGATGGGATTACAAGTTACCGGTTGGGGCTGGCGTATGAGGCGATGGCGCCACCTCAGCATATGGACGCGTTCTGGTCGATTGCGCGAGCTGTGACAGCGAAGGGTGCGACGGAAGCGCAGTCAAAGAAGGTAAAAGATTATCTGCGAAAGCTGATCCAGAACTACCAGCAAGCCGCGTGCGATAACTTGACCGATGCGGAATTGGCAGAGCTGCTGCAACTGGCAAGCAGCTCAGCAGACCGCCCGGCGAGCTATAACCTGCCCAGCAGCGCTGATCTGGACGCGGCGCGAAAGGACATGACAATCGCATCGGTGGTGGCGGATCTGAAAGCGGGCGGGGACAAGGCCAAGATCACCTGGCTCACGGCCTGCGGACTAGACTTCGGCGCGCCTGGAATTCCTGGCAAGGTAATTGAAGTTGTGCCGGGAAGCGATTCCGTGCAAGTGAAGGTTGCGTTCGTGACCAGCGATGCGGAATTCGACGCCGCGACGGTTCCAAACATGGATGTGAAAACAGTTGGGCAGCCGGAAGTGGCGCGCGTCGAGAAGGACGGCGCGATTCATTTTACGGGGACGCTTGCCTCCTACGATCCAGAGCCGGCGTTCATGCTTCACTGGGAAAAGGGCAAAGTGAACGAAGAGGACATCCCGAAGGAAAAGGGTGCGCCGAAGAAGACGCCTGCGAAAAAGAGACCGTCGGGAAAGTCGAGCAACTAGCTGAGGTGGAAATTACGAACGGCTCTCCAGCGTGGACGGGGAGCCGTTTTTTATTTGCGGGCCTGCATTTTCCGCGCTTAGAAGCCGGAGAAGGCTTCTCGGCCGGAGCGAACGCCGTCAGCGGGAGCGGTGGTTTCCTGAGGCGAGCTTGTATTCGTCGATCTTGCGGCTGAGCGTGTTGCGGTGAATGCCGAGTACCTTAGCAGCACGGGACTGATTGCCGTTGGTGCGGTCCAGGACGCGCTTGATGAACCGCTTCTCGAATTCCCCCACGGCTTCATCGAACAAAATGCCACGGTCCACCATTTGAATGACAAGCCCTTCTAGTTGATCTTTCACGATGGCACGCTCCGAAGAATTGGTTCAGGGCCGATGTGAACCTATTGATCAAGCTCGTGCCCTGCCAGGATGCGAAACGCCTCCCGGTACTTGGCACGCGTGGCGGCGACGACATCAGGCGGCAGCTCCGGACCAGGCGGGGCTTTGGGCCAGCGGATCCGCTCGAGGTAATCGCGCACGAACTGTTTGTCGAAAGAAGGCTGAGGGCCGCCGGGCTGGTACTGAGCGGCGGGCCAGAAGCGCGAGGAGTCTGGAGTGAGCGCTTCGTCGATCCACATCAACGAGTTGACTGCGTCTCTAGAGCTCAGAGTACTGTTCAAAAGACCAAACTCGAATTTGGTGTCGGCGAGGAGAATGCCACGAGGTTCGGCGTAATCGGCGGCACGGCTGTAGATTTCGAGGCTGACCGAGCGGACGCGCTCGGCGAGATCCTTGCCGATGAGGGATGCGGCCTGCTCGAAAGAAATGTTTTCGTCGTGGCCGGAAGTGGCTTTGGTGGCGGGAGTGAAAATGGGTTCGGGTAAGCGATCGGATTCGCGCAAGCCGGCGGGAAGAGCGAGGCCGCAGATTTTTCCAGTGGCCTGGTAGTCCTTCCAACCAGAGCCAGAAACATAGCCGCGCACGACGCACTCGATGGGAAGAGGTTGCGTCTTGCGTACGACCATGGAGCGGCCCGCAAGATCGTCGAGATAGGCATCGAACGGGGCGGGGAAGTCGGTCGCGCTGAGAATGTGATTTGGAATAACGTCCTTGAGGAGGTTGAACCAGAAAAGGGACAGCTGGGTAAGCACGCGGCCTTTGTCGGGGATGGGGGTTGGAAGAATAACGTCGAAGGCGGAGAGCCGATCGGTAGCGACGATGAGCAGCCTATCGCCGAGATCGTAGATATCGCGCACCTTCCCACGCGCCGCGGGTGTGAGACCGGCGAAATGCGTTTCTCGAATGATGCGCGTCACGGGACTGGCAGCCACTGCAATGTTTCTCCCCCGAAGGTGCGGAGCATTCTAGCGCAGCGCCTTGTAGAGGGAAAGCAGCACGTGGAGGAAATCATTGGAAAACTATTTGCGATGTAGCGACGTTTGTTTCAATACTGAACGCACATGGAACAAGTGAGCTTTTCGTTCTTGAGGTTTGGAGTGTCCTCTTTACGCGGCTGAGGCTGCTTTTTGTTTGGGGGCAGGCACTTCGTCGCCTTCCCATCGTACGCTTACGAGCTTCGAGACGCCGGGCTCTTGCATAGTGACACCGTAGAGCACAGAGCCGGTCTCCATGGTTTTGCGATTGTGGGTGACGATAATAAACTGCGTTTGGCTGCGCATTTCGCCGACGAGACGAGTGAATCGTCCGACGTTGGCCTCATCGAGTGGCGCATCCACTTCGTCAAGAATGCAAAAGGGACTCGGCTGGTAGCGAAAGATGGCGATAAGCAGCGCGAGCGCGGTCATGGCTTTTTCTCCGCCGGAGAGCAGGAGAACGTTCTGCATGCGCTTGCCGGGAGGCGAAGCGACCACGTCGATGCCCGCGTCGCCGGAGCTGTCCGGCTCAGTCAACCGCATTTCTGCCATGCCGCCGCCGAAGATGGTGTGGAAAGCTTCGGAGAAATTGCCGTTAATGGCGTTGAAGGCCTGTTCGAATTTTTCGCGGGACACGAGGTCGAGTTCAGCGATGGCCTGTTGCGTGTCGGAGATGGATTGGAGGAGGTCGTCGCGTTCACGCGTCAGGAAGGTGAAGCGCTGCTCGCACTCGTTGAACTCTTCGAGAGCCATCATGTTGACAGGGCCCATGGCCTCGATGCGCTGCTTCATCTCGCGGTAATTCGTTTCCGCGGTGGCGAGCTCCTCGCCAGTCATAAACGCGGCCTCCGTGGCGATTAGATCCTCGGGCTGCGCATTGACTTCCGTCATGCAGGTCTCGCGCAGATGCTGGCGGTCCGAATCATTGCGCGCACGATCGACTTCGGCGTGGCTGCGTTGTTCGCGAAGCTCCTGCAGCGACTGCCGGCCCATGCGCAGATGATCTTCCATTTGCGTCACGCGGGTCCGGCCGCTGTCCCAATCCTGCTCGAGCTGGCGCTGGCGGACTTCGAGGCGCAGTTTTTCGCCGCGGAGGCCTTCGAGTTGTTGCGCGAGTTCTTCACTCTGCTTGGCGAGCGCGGCGGTTTCATCCGAAATCGAGGATTCCTGGAGGCGAAGCGCGGCTCCGCGCCGATCGAGTTCCATGCGCTCCTCTTGCAAGCGGGCGGCAAGGGCTTCGGCCGCGGAAAGCCTCTCATTGAGGGCGGCGAGTTCCGCACGGGCTGTAGCGAGTTCGTCCTGCTCGGTCTGAATCGATCCACGAAGCTGCGCAAGGCTTTCAACGAGTCGCGTACTCTCGGCTTCGGCCTCGGCACGGCTGACGGCCGCGGCAGCGTGTTGATTCTTCGCGCGCTCGGCACGCAATCTGGATTCTTCGCAATCCTTCCGGAGGCGCAGCAGTTCGTTCTGGCAAACGGTCAGCTCGAGACCAAGGCGCGCAAGTTCACTTTGCATGTGCTCGTGCCGGTGCGTTGCAGAGAAGACGCTGCGTTCGGCATCGCGCTGCTGGGCCGCGATTAGTTCGAGCGATTGCTCTGCTTTGAGCAGTTCGCCGCTCACTTGCGACAGGGCGCGCTGCGCCTCGTTCATTTCATGCTCGAGCTGCAAAACCTCGGCGTCCAGAGCGCGGAGCTCGCGCTTCATGCCGAGGGGACCCGCTTCGTCCGCGCGTCCGCCAGTAACCATCCGGCCTTGATAGCACGTGCCGTCCGGCGCGACGAAAGCGAATTGAGGATTGTCGCGCGCGAGTTTCTCGGCGGAGGTCGCGCTGTCTGTTAGATAGGCCGAGCGGAGCCGCGGAAGAAACTGCTTGGCGGCGGCGCCCAAGGGATCGCGGAAGCCCACCAGGTTGTCCAGCCGGGATATGACGCCGTCTTCGAGGCGGAAGTTGATGATGGGTTCGTACTCAGGCAGACGTAAATTGCGCAGCGAATCAACAAAAAAAGTCGCGCGGCCCCCGACTTCATCGCGGAGCAGGGAAACGCCGGCGCGAGCGTGGTCATAGGTTTCGACTACTACGTACTCGAGCTCGTCCCGAAGATACTGCTCGATGGCCGCCTCGTGCTGCTCTTCCACTTCAGCGTAATCGGCGAGGACGCCAACAGCGTGAAAGCTCCGGCCGCTGCCGGGCTCGTTGGCGGCGAAGAGTTTTTGCACGGCGTCAGCGGTGTAAGAGCGGTCGTTAAGAATTTGGGTGAGCGTGGCATGGCGCGCCCGGACACCGGAGAGCGAATCGCGCAGCGCATTTGCCTTCTGTGTGGTTGTCTCGCGTTGCTGACGCAGCTCCGCGATACGAGTCTGAAGAGTGGCAACGTTTTGGGTGAGCGCAGTAAGTTGTCCGTTTGCGGCTTCCCAGTCGTAGGCCGCCTGATCGGCTTGGTCGCGAAAACGTATGGAAGTTTCGAGCAGCTCGTGTTCGCCTGCTTCGCGTTTGCGAAGCCCCTCCAGGTGATGGACAAGCGCTTCTTCCGCCTGCTTCTGTTCGCCGTGCAGGCGAAGAAGGCTCTCGCCGGCTTCCGATGCAGTGTGACGCAGAGATTCAATCCGTGCTTCGGATTCCAGGATCTGACTGGCACGCGTTTCTGCTCGTCCCGTGAGCTCTCCCACGCGGCCGGAGAGGCCGCCAGACTCTTCGCGCAGCGAGCTAACCGCATGCTGCTGCGTAATGCTGCGGGATTCCCACTCCGCTACTTGCGCCGCAGCTTCGGCCATTTCCGAGGAGACTTGTGTGTGCCGCGAGCCGAGTTCAACGGCGCGCTGCTGATTGAAACTGATGCGGTTCTCAGTGCGATCGACTTCGAGGGCGGTAAGGTTCAGCACATTTTGATTCTGTCGAATCTCGGCATCCAGCTCGTAAATGCGCTGGTTGAGGCGGTCCTGCTCACCTTCCTGCTGCTGGATGGTCTGAGCGTGCTTCGTCTCCGCGGCGGTGAACTCGGCGAGCTGCTTCGCAATACGCTCTGCTTCTGCGTCCAGCTCGCGGGCTTTCCCAGCGAGCATTTGACGAACGATCGCGCGCATCTGGTCGCGAATTTCGGCGTAGCGGCGGGCTTTGGACGCCTGGCGCTTGAGGGAGCCGAGCTGCTTTTCCACCTCGACGACGATATCGTTGACTCGCGCGAGATTGAGTTTCGAGGATTCGAGCTTGGCTTCCGCGAGGCGTTTCTTGGTTTTGAACTTCGTGACACCAGCGGCTTCTTCAATGATGGCGCGGCGCTCCATCGGTTTGGTGGAGAGGATCAGGCCGATGCGGCCCTGTTCGATGATGGCGTACGAATCGGGGCCGAGGCCCACGCCCATGAACATTTCCTGAATATCGCGGAGGCGGGCGATGCGGCCATTTATCAGATATTCGCTTTGACCAGAGCGGTACAAGCGGCGCGTGACCACGACTTCGCCAGGCTTGGTTGCGAGGACGGGCTTGTCAGCAGACTTCTTGCGGCGCTTGCCTTTCAGAAACTCGGCAGTGGAGGCAGACGCTTCGTCGGGCTGAGGCGCAGGGTCGAAAGATCCTGCTACATCTTGTTGCAATTCGGGGACTGGCGCCGGGCCAAGCGAGAGAATCTGTACGTTCTGGTCAGTGATTGGGACTGTGTCAAATCCCGTGTTGGATGCGGCTGAGGTATCGGCGGCGCTTTCCAGTGATGCCCCTTCGAGGACAAACCTTGCGGCCTCGGCCAGCTCGGGGTCTTCCATGGTTATGGTCACTTCCGCCATCCCGAGAGGCGGCCGCTTGGTTGTCCCGTTGAAGATGCAATCGGCCATACGCTCGGCGCGAAGGGACTTGTGGCTCTGCTCGCCCAGAACCCAGGAGATGGCATCGACGACGTTGGATTTGCCGCAACCGTTGGGTCCGACGATGCAGGTTGTGCCGGAGCCGCTGAACGTGACCACGGTGCGGTCACAAAACGACTTAAAGCCAACGATTTCCACTTTTCGGAGCTTAAGCAAGATGTCCCCTTTTTGTCCCGGTACGCGCCATTCGGAGCCCGATTCTGCGGCAGCATGCGAAAATCTCGTCTGCAAAAAAGGCTGCCGGCAAAACGCGCGTAGCGAGACGACTCATTGTTCCTCGAGGGGAGGGGCTTTCGAGCGACAAGTCGACCGGTTTACGGTCGCTTAGACAAACGTGTGGCAGGTTCTCAGTCAGAGGCCCAGCCGCCTGGCGCGTGGATGGCGGTACGGGAAAAAAGCGTATCACGGGTTCTGGAGAGAGTAAAGAGCTACGCAACAGCTTGTGTTGAATTGACGAGGGCCCACAATCCGCAAAAGCAGCAAAGGCAGGGCTTCGCGATCAGCGGCTACTTCATAATATATTTGTCATACCAGGCGAGGATGCGATTGAGGCGATCGATAAGATGTTTTTCTTCACGTAATCCGTGTGGCTCTCTCGGATACTGGACCAGCTCACTTTCCACACCGTAATGCTTCAGGCCGCGATACAGCTCCTGGCTTTGGCCGGGTGGATCGGTGGTGTCGGCCTCGCCTTGAAGAATCAGGGTTGGCGTTTTCGCATTCTTGAGTTGCGTGAAGGGGGAACTATTCAAGAACTTTACGAGGCTGTCTGACTCGTAAGGGACGCCGTAGAACCACTCGTCGTAGGACGGATGCTGCTCGCTTCCATATTCAGAAATCAGGTTGGAAAGGCCCGCGCCGGAGACGGCGGCTTTGAAATCGTTTGTCTGTGTAATGGCCCACTCCGCCATGTAACCGCCGTAAGACCATCCTCCTATACCAAGTTTTGAGGGATCGGCGATTCCACGGTCAATGAGATCCCTGACACCCCACATCACGTCCTTGAAGTCGGTGCCGCCCCAATCACCGCGGTTCATCTCGATGAAATTTTGCCCATATCCAACAGAGCCGCGAATGTTCGGATAGAAAACTGCATAGCCATGCGTCGCAAGGAGCTGGCCCCAGGTTTCGATAGAATCTTGCCAATTGCCCGTAGGGCCTCCATGAATGAGTGCGATCAGAGGCAGCCGCTTTTTTGGATCGGCTCCAGCGGGTTTCAATAGCGCAGCCTCAATTTCGAGGCCGTCGAAAGACTTGTATTTGTAGAATTCGGGCGAGCTCAGAGTGAACCGCTTCCAGGAATCGTTGAGGTGAGAAACCTGTTGTGGCGGATTCTTCTGGTCCCACAGCCAAAGTTCTGAGGGCGTCGTAGCGGATTGTCCAACAAACGCGACCTCGCCGGACTCAGAAGCCGCAAAGTTCGTCACATTGCTGGCCGGCGAGTTTGAGGGATTCTTGCTCATGCCTTCCGGAGAGAAGCCGACAAACTTGTTTTTAAAGCCGTCCGCATAGAGGGCTAGTATGGAGCCGTCCCTGGCCCAACGATGCTCATGGATGGCGCGATCGAGACTCGCGCCAGTGAGATTGCGAGTGGCCCTCTTGCCGATGTCCAGGAGCATGAGGTCATGTGGCGAGGGGCCATCCACACGGCAGCCAACGTAACTGACGGTCATGCCGTCAGGTGAGACCCGCAGGTCGCCAAAAGGTCCGTGTGGAGCGAGAAGCAACTTGCGCGAACCGTCCGAGACCACGACAGAAAAAATGCGGTGAGTCTCTTGGTCGGACTCCGGACGGTCCGTGGCGCTGATGATTATATGGTCGCCGGCCGGCATCCAGGCGAGGTCACTGACTTCCCATTTGGAGTCCGTCAGCGCCTTGGCCTCGCCCGTTGCTAATGTGAGCAGCCACAGCCGCGGCTGTTTGTCGTTCTTGTCCGCGGCGTGCGCGTCATCTTTATCCTTTTCTTTTTTTTCCTCGGCTTCGGACTTGGGATTGGGAGCAAGAAATGCGATTTGCTTGCCGTCGGGAGACCACGCAAAACTAGCTACGCTCCGCTTGCCCTTGGTTAGAGCCGCAGCTTCTCCCCCATCCATTAGCATCACGTAAATCTGCTGCTGGTCTTCACGATTCGAAAGAAAAGCGAGTTTGGCCCCATCCGGTGACCAGCGGGGAGAAGTTTCATCCTTCGCAGAAAAAGTGAGTTGACGGACGACACCTGACTTTTTCTCGTACAGCCATATGTGGCGTGCGCGGCGTTCGCCCTTAGGCGGCTCCATGACAACGAATGCCACTCGCGTGCCGTCCGGAGAGAATTGCAGATCGGAAAGCGAGCGCAGTTTGAGGGACGCTTCGGGCGTGAGCAACTTGGCCTGATCCGCAGCGGCCTTTTCTTGCGCGATGGTTGGCGCCGCCACTGCCAATATCCCGAGGAAGGTACTGCTTAACATGAAACGGTTCATCCCGCACCTCTCCAATGAGAAGCTAGGACTCTAACGACCGAAAAGGCCTTCGTCAATTTCGTTCAAGGACATTCATTGACAAAGTGCGAAGGGCTATTCTGCAAGAAACAGGAAGCGCCGTTCTTCGTTGCGGGCGTCTAGAAGCCTCGGATACAATCTGACGTTTATCCATTGGAGCGAAACGCTGTCTTAGCTGCTATGCACGAAATACGCTTCCACAACACGCTGGGCGGAAAAATCGAAGCCTTCACGCCCCAAAAAAGCGACGGTGTCCGCATGTACACCTGCGGACCGACGGTGTACGACTACGCGCATATCGGGAATTACCGTACTTTTGTGTTTCAGGACATTCTTCGCCGCTTCCTGAAGCTCCGCGGTTACAAGATGAATCATGTCATGAACCTGACCGACGTCGACGACCGCATCATCGCCAACGCGGCCGCGGCCGGCGTAAGTATTCGCGACTACACGGAAAAATTCGCGCAAGCTTTCTTTGACGACTGCAAGACGCTCAGTATAGAGGCGCCCGAGCACTGGATTCGCGCGACGGACCACATCGATGACATGGTCAAGCTTATCCAGCGACTACAAGAGAAGACGTATACCTATCCCAGCGAAGGATCGATCTACTACCGCATTGCGAAGTTCCCGCACTACGGGCGGCTTTCGAATATTGATGTGACTGGAATTCAGGCCGGGGCGCGCGTCGATGTCGACCGCTACGAAAAAGAGAGCGCCCGCGATTTCGCCCTCTGGAAAGCGCCAAAGCCGGGAGAGCATTTCTGGGAGACGCCGATCGGCAAGGGCCGCCCTGGCTGGCACATCGAATGTTCCGCGATGGCCATGAAGTACCTTGGGGAGACGCTGGACATTCACACTGGCGGAATCGATCTTGCCTTTCCGCATCACGAGAATGAAATCGCGCAGAGCGAGGCCGCGACGGGGAAGCCCTTCGTTCGTTACTGGATGCACGCGGAACATTTGCTGGTCGAGGGCGAGAAGATGTCGAAGTCGCTCGGCAATTTCTATACGCTGCGCGATTTGTTCGCCAAGGGATACAAGCCCTCAGCGTTACGATTTGCGTTAGGCAGCGTACCGTACCGCAAGCAGCTCAACTTTACTTTTGACGGATTGCAGCAAGCGGCAAGCTCCGTTGAGCGCCTGCGCAACTTCGCCGCGCGCCTGGTCCAAGGTAAATTTCCAATGGGGAAGCAGAAAGGCATGGCCGCCCGCGTTGCCGAAGCCGCTGAAGAATTCGACGCGGGCCTGTCCGACGACTTAAATACCGCTCGTGCTCTGGCTGCCGCATTCGATCTTCTGCGTGAGACGAATATTGCCATGGACAAGGGAGACTTCCGCCAGGGAGATGTAGCCGCTGTCCAGGAATTTCTCGCGAAATTCGACCGCGTCTTTGCCGTTATGGACGACAACGACGGGGAGAAGCTCCGCGCACTTGGTTTTGGTGCTGATGAAGGCCTCCCGAGCGACGTGGAAACCGAGAAACTTATCGAGGAACGGCAAGCGGCACGCCAGCGCCGTGACTTTGCTGCCTCTGATCGCATCCGCAAGGAACTCGCGGATCGTGGTATACTTATTGAAGATCTAAAGGACGGCAACGTCCGTTGGAAACGCAAATGAAACTCTCTACACTCTATCGGTTCCCCGGCAATTTCTCCCCTGCCGAGCTGCGTCCCAACCTCTTCGGCGTAGACTAAGCATCCTCTCTTCTGGCAGGGCGTGGACCGCTCTTGGTGTGCGCATACAAACCTGCATTGCGGTAGCCCATCCACATTCACCGCTGACCATTTTCCCCAAGGAGGAAGAGATGATTACCACGATGGAAACGAAACTACCGAGGCTGGTTACTGCGCTGCCGGGACCAAACGCCAAGCGCATTATGGAAAACGACGCCAGGTTTATGTCGCCGTCTTATACGCGGGACTATCCGCTCGTTGCCAAGCGCGGCCGCGGTGCGGTCGTCGAAGACGTTGATGGCAACTCCTTTTTGGATTTCGCGGCCGGCATCGCGGTCTGCTCGACGGGGCACTGCCATCCAAAGGTCGTCGCCGCCATTCAGCAGCAGGCCGCCGAGCTCATCCACATGTCCGGCACGGATTTTTACTACGAAAGTATGCCGCTCCTTGCCGAGCGCTTGGTGAAAACGTTTGGGGGCGCAGCACCGAAAAAGGCTTTCTTCACAAATTCTGGCACCGAAGCCGTCGAAGGCGCCATTAAGCTGGCCCGGTATGCCACGAAACGCGACAAAATGATCGCATTCTATGGCTGCTTTCATGGCCGCACCCTGGGGGCGCTCTCGCTGACCGCCTCAAAATCCACTCAGCGCAAAGGTTTCGGCGCCCTGCTCTCCGGCGTCGAGCACATCCCTTTTCCGTACGCCTACCGCTGTGCTCATGGCCACACCGCGGAAACGTGCGGCGCGGAAATTCTCGAACAGCTCGAGCAGCAGATCTTCAAGCGCTTGTTTGATCCCGAGGAAGTCGCGGGGATCATTATCGAGCCGATTCAGGGCGAGGGAGGATACGTCGTCGCACCGAGTTTTTTCCTGCAGGAGCTGCAGCGCATTTGCCGGAAGCACGGCATTATGCTCATCGCCGACGAAGTGCAGTCCGGCATGGGCCGCACGGGAAAATGGTGGGCGCATCAATACGCCGGGATTGAACCGGACATTGTCTGCAGCGCTAAAGGCATCGCCAGTGGCATGCCGCTTGGCGCGATCATCGCGCCAGCCAGCATAATGAATTGGAAGCCGGGCTCGCACGGTACTACGTTTGGAGGAAATCCAGTCTGTATTGCCGCCGCTCTGGCTACGGCAGAGCTGATCGAAAAGCAGTACCTCGAAAATGCCGGGCGTATGGGCGAGCAACTTTTCAGCCGTCTGGCCGATTGGACAAAAAAGTTCAAAATCGTCGGCGACGTACGGGGACGCGGCTTGATGATAGGCATTGAAATTGTGAGGGATCAACGAACAAAGGAAAAAGCCGCGGACCTGCGTAACGCGATCGTCGATCTGGCCTTCCACAAGGGACTTTGCATCCTCGGCGCCGGCGAGAACACTCTGCGGTTGTCGCCGCCGCTTCTCATAGATGAAGAGCAGGCGGACTTCGCCGTACGGACTCTCGAAGAATGTATTCGCGAAGCGGAGAAAAAAGCCTAACGCGCTTTTTCAGGCCTTGCAGACAAGACTTCGAGCAGATCAGACCGTTTTCACTCCCGTGGTTGCCGCAAAAGTTCGTGGCAGCCGCGGGGTTTTTGTTTATACTCCCGGCGGAAAGCTTGTTTCGAAGGAGAGTAGATGCCCATCGTTTCGCGACTAATTTTCCATGCCGTCCATTGGGCCGCGCGAAAGGGCTTGCGTGAGGGCGACTCCCCCTCTCCAGAATCAAAAAAACAGGAAGCGAGACAAACCGGCGTTCGCGGCGAGACCTATGCCTATTGGTATCTCCGCCGCCTGGGCTACATTTTCGTGGCGCGCAATTTTACTCCTCGCGCTTCAAAGGGCGAAATTGATATGGTCGGTTACGATGGCAAAACGTTAGCCTTCGTCGAGGTGCGGACGCGCACAGTGCGCCAGGAGATGTCTGCCCTGCCGGAGTTAAGCGTCACTCCGGGGAAGCAACACCTGCTGGCTCGCACCGCGCAACACTTTCTTGCGGAACGCCGGGTACCAGAATGCCCGTTGCGATTCGATGTGCTGGCGATCGACAATTCCCCAGGCAAACCGCCGGTCGTGCGATTGCATAAGGATGCTTTCAGCCCGCAGATGTAAAAATCCACAGAAAATTCCCGCGGGAGCGACTTCTCGCCACCCCAGACGCGGTACAATCGGAGCCGGGGGCGCCCTCTCACCGCCTGCGAGTTTTTGATCCCTCTCGAGGAGGATTGTTGTGCCGGAGTTGCGAAAAGACCCGATTACTGGCCGATGGGTGATTATTTCTACCGAGCGAGGAAAGCGGCCAAACGATTTTCTGCGCGAAAGCGTCTCTCCGTTGCCCAATGGCAAAAATTGCCCGTTTTGCCCCAGCCACGAAGCCAAAACGCCGCCCGAGATTCTCGTCTACGGGCGCAGCAACGGAGGGGCAAACACTGCGGGCTGGACCGTTCGTGTTGTGCCCAACAAATTTCCTGCACTCGGTATTGAAGGCGATCTAGACCGCGAGGGTGAAGGCCTATTTGACAAGATGAACGGCGTCGGCGCGCATGAGGTGATCATCGAGACGCCCGATCACGCGGCGACGCTGGCATCCTTGCCGGAGCGCGCTGTTGAGGATGTTCTTTGGGCTTACCGCGACCGCATGCTTGATCTCAAGAATGACAAAAGGTTTCGCTATGTATTGATTTTCAAGAACCATGGAGAAGCCGCCGGCGCGTCAGTTGAGCACACCCACTCACAATTGATTGCTTTGCCCATCGTGCCGCGGCGCGTGCGCGAGGAAGTAGACAGTTGCTGGCACTACTATGACGAGAAGGAGCGCTGCATTTTCTGCGACATCATCCGCCAGGAACGTGACACTGGCGAGCGCGTGATTGGCGAAAACGATCATTTCATCACGCTCGCCCCTTATGCCCCGCGATTTCCTTTCGAGATGTGGCTTCTCCCAAAGGTGCACGGATCATCGTACGAAAACAACCAGAGCACACTGTATGCAAGCCTGGCGCGTATGTTGAAGGACACCCTGATGCGCCTCGACGCCGTCCTGGACCGCCCGCCTTACAACTTCATGATTCACACTTCGCCGATCGGCGAGGAGATCAACGATCATTATCACTGGCACATCGAGATCATCCCTAAGCTCACCAAGGTCGCCGGCTTTGAGTGGGGAACCGGCTTTTACATCAATCCGACGCCGCCCGAGGAGTCCGCGCGCTTCCTGCGCGAAGCCAAAATCACTCCGCCGCTGGTGACCACAAAAAAATAGTCCAGAGTTCCCGCATTCTTGGCGCAGGGTGTCCGGGCTCCAGCAAAAATTTTGCTATACTTAGTCGTTTGGCGCGGTACCCAAGTGGCCCAAGGGAGAGGTCTGCAAAACCTCCATTCGTGGGTTCGAATCCCACCCGCGCCTCCAAACCATTCAACCATCTTTTCCATCTTGTTGCGCCGCAAAGCGGAGGGCACTTCCTAGCCCGCCGCAAATACCCTCATTTTACCGGTTCCACAATCTGCACGTGATGGTGCTCCAGAAGATCCCCTGTTGCGTGATCCACCTGGGTAACGGCCAGCTGGAAATTGACTTCTGATTGAATTAGGTTCAACTCCGCTTGTGCAAGTTGCGTCTGCGCGTCGAGCACGAAGAACACCGGTTCCGCGCCCAGTTCGTACTTTCGCTCGTCAGCGTGGAGAGTATCTCTGGCAAGATCCACGGCTACTTTAGCGGCTTCCATCCCGAGCTTGGTCGCCTCCAACGCATGGACCGCGTTGGTAACCTCGAGCGAGATGTTTTGGTTTGTCCCCCTTTCTTGATATTGGTCGCGTCTGCGGCTTACCAAAGAATCAGCTAGATTCGCCTCCGCGCCATGATTTTTTATCGGAAGCGCCAACGAAAGAGTCGCGCCATAGGCTGGGAAGGTAAAACGGAAAGATTGGCTCAAACTTGTGCCTATTCCTGTATTCACAACGCCGGCTTCAAAGCCATTCAGTCCGTTCCCCCAATAAAACCCAGAGAGTTCGAGATCCGGCTTGAGGTTATTGTGTGCCAGCCGAATGCTCAGTTCATCGGCGGCAAGCTGTTGGTGCGCCGCTTCCAGCTCGGGGCGGTTCGCAATAGCGCGCGCGAGGGCAGTAGGGATATCCATAGTGGGCAGTTCTCCGACGGGCTGGGGCTGGTCTGTCATATCCAGATCAAGGGCGCGAATCGCTGGAACTAGGTCCGCACCGATGTCTTGGCGGAATTGATCTTCGGCCCGCTTGACCGAGTATTCTGCTTGAATAACGCCAACACGACGCGAAGCAACTTGAGATTCAGAACGATAAATGTCCAGTGGAGGTAGTGCTCCCAGGCTTAGTGCCTTCTTGTCGTGGTCATAACTTTTCTGGGCCTCGTCCAGCGACTTTTGCTGCACCGAGAGATTATCGCGAGCCAGCACCACATTCCAGTAACTGCTGACAATCTGCAGAATAATGTTGTTCACGTCCGCGAGAAAGGATGCATGAGCCTGCTTCAAGTTGCGCTGTGCGATCAAAATTGGCGCGCGGTTTGGAAAGAGTCCGCGGTTGCGCAAAAGCGGCTGCGTCACGTTAAACTCCAGTGTCGTCGAGGTGGAAGGATTCAGAAAATTAAACGTACTATTCGTTGAATTCTTGTCCGCGATAAACGAACCCTGGAAACTCGTTCCCGTTTGAAACGTCTGCGAGTACCCAATCTGTGTTTCCTGGGTCAAAGTGTTTAGAACGGACGCTCCTTGAAGTTGCGTTGACGTCGGCGACTTCGCTCGCTGATCGCTAAAACTCGAAGTCAGCAATGGATCGAACGGCGCATAGACACGCTGAAAATTATTCTCAGCGGTTTCGATCTGGTAGTGGTCGATGTGAATGTTGGTGTTGTTCGCCAGAGCCAGGCGGATGCTGTCGTCCAGCGAAAGAACGAGCTTTCCGTTGACGACGTGGTCCTGAAAGTCGTTCGGCGGGAGAAGCGGGGGCGCGGGTTTTTGCCTGCCACTGATTCCCAGCACAGTTTCCAGCGGCGAAGCCTTCTGGGCGAGCGTCAGGACGCAACTCACTGCAAGCAATACGATCAGAACTAAGAAAAAACGCACTACTCTCATCGATCACCCCCAGAGGATTGTTTGTGCGTCAAAGGCGGTTATTCGTACCGGATGGCTTCAACAGGATCGAGCCGCGCCGCCTTCACCGCAGGATATATCCCGAAAATCAGGCCCACAGAGATGGAAACCAGGAAAGCAAGAAGGATCGACTCGATTGTAACGACGGTAGACCACCCGGCCAGCCAAGCAATCAGCTGAGACATAGCAAACCCGAGCACGACACCAAGGAGACCACCGGCGAAAGAAATGAGCGTCGCCTCGATCACGAATTGGCGAATGATGTCCCAGCGCCTTGCGCCAATGGCCCGGCGCACTCCGATCTCGCGCGTGCGCTCCAGAATCGCAGCCAGCATAATGTTCATTATTCCGATTCCCCCTACCAGGAGCGAAATTGACGCGATAGCCACCATCACGGTATTAAAGAGTTGCTCTGTGCGTTTCTGCTGGGCCAGCAGTTCGGCAGGCACGATGACGCTGAAATCGCCAGCGTCGTGATGCGAAGAGTTAAGAATCCCGCGCACTACTTCCGCATCCGTAGCGCTCGTATCGGCTGATGCTAGATGCAGGTACAAGCCGTCTACTTCGTCCTTCATCCAGCTTTGCGAGTCCTCCAGGCGATACAGCACGGAATTCAACGGGGCGTACACCAGATTGTTCATGTCTTCGGTGCGGACGCCCGATGCGTCGGATTCAGGAGCGAGTTGTGGCGCGACGATCCCAATCACGTGGCACCACAGCACGTTGAGTTTTATGTATTCCCCGACTGCCTGAGATGCGCCAAACAAGCTGTCTTTCGCGGCAGCACCCAGAACGCATACCGGTGCGGAAGTCGAATTATCAGATGCGTCGAAGAAGCGCCCTTCCGTCACGCGCAAATGGCCGATATCCAGATAGCTCGGTTCAACGCCATAAACGATGGGCGTATCCTGTTGAGGCTTCGGAAGGACTTTTGTCGGCGTGAAACGCTTGCGTGCAGAAGCCTCCAGAATATCCGTCACATTCTGCCGAATTACCTGGTAGTCGCTCAGTGTTAAACCAGGTGAATTTTTCCGGACTTTCTGATATTCCTGCTCGTTTCGTGCTTCTTTGGCTTCCACGATCAGATTGCGCACGCCAAGCTGCTCGATGAAAGCCATCACCTTTTGCTGCGCGCCCGCCCCGATCGAAAGCATCGCCACGACCGCTGCCACGCCAAAAATCATTCCTAGCATCGTCAACAGGGAACGCAGCTTATGACTCGCCAAATTCTCGAAACCAAAAGCAAGGTCAGGCAGCCATTGTTCAAGGGATTTCGGCGCCGCCATGGAGATGCGTTTCATAACCGTCTCATTCGCTTCAATTAGAAGCAGAACCCAGGCTAGGTGTTGCGCTGCCGCTTTCCTTTGGCTTCCCGGTGCGTTTCTTTTCTGGGTTCACCAGCGCGACAACAGTTCCGACTGGAATCCCATCAAGGATCGCTCGTCCTTCGCTCAGCGCCCGGACTTTGACTTCCTGCATTTCGAACCCCCGCCCGCGCGCGCAGTACACTACCTTTTTCCCGTCATGCTCGAAGATCGCTTCGGCTGGAAGGGAGACCGCGCGGCTAAGATGATCGCCAAGGATGCTGAGTTTCGCCTCGAAGCCGGGGCGCAGACGCGGGTCCGCGCGGTCCAATTGGATGTTCACGTCAAACTTGTGCTTCGAATTGTCGTCCCAGAATTCGCGCGCCGTGGCTCCTCCCACGGTTCTCACTTTGCCTGAGAAGCTCTCGCCGGGAAGCGCATCGATGGTTATGTTCACGGATTGCCCGGTCTTGAGATTCGTGCGGTCGGTCTCGCCGACCTGAGCGGAAATCTCGAGGTGAGAGCTGTCAATCACCTCTGCAATGGAGCTGCCGGGATTTGCCTGATCCCCGACGTGGTAATCTGGAAGTGTCATCCCACCAAAAAACATTCCTCCGCTGGAATCCCGATTCCCGTGGATTACCATCAGTCCATCGATGGGAGATGCTATCCGCATGTTCTTGATGTTTCGCTCCGCCTGGTCCATTGCCAGGCGCGCTTTGTGGCGCTTTTCCTCGCTGATGGCGAGAGCCGCCTCATTGGACGCACTGTGCGAGCGAATATCTTGTTCGAGCTGCACCAATGCGCGCTTGGTTTCGTCCAGCGCAAGAATGTTTTTCTGCGCGTCGATTTGGCCTAAAATTTCGTTCTTGCTGACTTCAAGTTCCGCTTTGCGAACCGCGTATTTTGCTTTCAAGAGCGCCGTCTGGTCTTCCGCCGTCTGAACTGAGGCATCCGCCTTGGCTTTCACGATTTCCTGTTCGGCTTGTGCGAGGTCACTTCGGTTTTGCCCCAGATTGTATTCTTGCTGGCTTGGGTCGAACTCCAGTACCACGTCGCCTGTGTGCACGTGGGTTCCCGCGGCTGCGAGTTGAATTATTTGCAACGTCCCGCCAGCGATGGGCGGAGCCGAAATGACTCTGGATTGCTCTGTCTGCAGTGCGCCTTTGGTGAACACCTTGAGTTGGAGATCAACTTCCTTAACCGTGGCTGTCGGAATTTCCGCATCCCCGGCCAGCACCGTCGTCTGCCGGCAGGCAATGCCGCTCCCGCCGAGCGCCACGGCAAGTAGAAATGCCACCGCTTGTGTTTTTCCGCTGCTCAAAATTAGTTTCCTACTTTGCGAGCGTTGGGTCCTTTAGGGCCAGCCGCTCGCCCGGTTGCAACCCTCTCGCAATCAAGGCTTCCTCACCGCTCTGACGGGCCACTTCCACCGGTGTCTCTTCGAATTTGGATCCTCGCCGCACGTACGCAACGGTCCGCCCAGCTTTCCTAAAAAGAGCAGTCGTCGGAATTACGATTCCGTCATGCACTCGATCCACTGCGATACGGACGGTTGCTCCCATTCCTGGAGCGAGGCGGGGATCGTTGCCCGCCAGGCTTAATTCCACCGAAAAATTTCGTGGAATCGGCCATCCCGCCGTGAAATCCATGCTGGCCGTCGGACTTATCGTGTCGACGTGCCCGTCGAAGTTCCGGTCAGGCAGCGCATCGAGCAGCACTGTAGCAGACTGCCCCAGTTTCAGTTGGCCTCTTTCCGCCTCTTCCACGCGTGCGGCGATTTTCAGCGTCGTAGAATCTGGAAGCTCAGCAATCCCCGCGCCCGGCCACGCACGGTCTCCCGGCTTAAACGGAGTTGGACCTCCTTGTGGCTGCCAGTGATTTTGAAGTGCCACCACGCCATCAAGGGGAGCGCGCAGCGTCAGTGATTCCAGGCTGCGCTCGTCCTGCGCCACTTGGAATGCGGCCTGGTCGCGCTTCTGCTGTTTGCTGGCGAGATCGGAGACCGCGGAAGCGCGGTCCGCTTTCAGCTTGGCCGCGGTTTCCGCTTGTTTCTGTTCCGCATCCGCAAGTTTTAGTTTGGCTTGCTCTCCTTCGATGGCCGAGAGGATTTCCTGCTTGCTTGCATCCATCCGCGCTTTCTCGGTGTCGTACTTCGCGGTCATGACGTCCGTTAAATCCTGCTCTTCCTTCAATCTTGCCCCCGCCCGCGACTGCTGGATTTCCGCCTCCGCAGACTTGACGGCTGACTGATCCTCCGCCAACTTTTGCCTCACTGTCGTAGCGTCAAACTCGACCAATACATCGCCCTTCTTCACTTTCGTCGCGTTGGCAACGAGTTTCAGTATCTGCAAGTCGCCTGCGCTGTA
>Ga0210402_10000112_pt1 | contig 88705 bp, 87 predicted proteins | sample IncBWC7MmetaG_FD_161055 | JGI IMG/M metagenome (GOLD analysis project Ga0210402, IMG submission 161055) | Forest soil microbial communities from Barre Woods Harvard Forest LTER site, Petersham, Massachusetts, United States - Inc-BW-C-7-M | ecosystem: Environmental > Terrestrial > Soil >...
ACTCCGGAGTGTATTCACTGACTCCGGGAGTGCGTTAACTGACTCCGGGAGTGCGTTAACAGACTCCGGGAGTGCGTTAACAGACTCCGGGAGTGCGTTAACAGACTCCGGGAGTGCGTTAACAGACTCCGGGAGTGCGTTAACAGACTCCGGGAGTGTGTTAACTGACTCCGGGAGTGTGTTAACTGACTCCGGGAGTGTGTTAACTGACTCCGGGAGCGCGTGAACCAGTCGCCGGACCCCGAACATGGGTTTCCGTTCGGTGCAGCCTGTAACCTCAGCACCCTATAGGTGTCTAAGTAAAGAGGGGGGTAGGGATATACCTCGGTCGCGACACTCCTCTTTGAAGGGAGACCTTTGCGCATGGAAGGACCGCCGACCCGGCTGCAGAAGTTCATCGAGGATCTCGGGCTCAGGGCGCTGGACATCATCCGCGAAGCCGAGCGGATTGCTTCCGAAGAGGGCGTCGAATCGATCAGCAGAAGCCACTTCCACAAGTTGCGGCAGGGTCGCGTATCTGCCACGGCCGAAAAGATTTACATTGTCGTCGCCGCCATCCGCTCGGCGACCGGCATGCTCGTCCAGGCCACCGACCTCTTCGTCCTGCAGCCGGCCACCCCTCGGGCCGCTGCCTTTTCGTTTGACCTTTCCTGGCCGCGGCCGGAGCCTGGTTCGGTATCCTTTCCCCGCGGGACTTCCGGTGGCCTCCGCGATACGGTGAGAAGCGTGACCGATCCATCCCATCCGACCAACGCCAAGGAATTCGAGGCGCTCTACATCGAATACGGCGTCCTCCTGCGCGCCATCGCCATTCGCCGTTACAACATCCCCCCTGACGACGCCGAGGCCCTGGTCCACGACATCTTTACCGCCTACCTCCAGCGCCGCGAGTACGTGCGCGAGCTCAAAGGATGGCTGATCGGCGCCATCGGCAACGCCTCGAAGGACTATCTGCGCCGACGGAAGCGGGAGGAACCGCTGCTGCCGGAGCATGATCAGAAACCTGATCAGGCGGCCGAGGAGCGCTGGATGCTCAATATAACCATGGCCTGGGTGATGGCCCGCCTCGGCGAGAAGTGCCGGGAGACGATCCGCCGCTATTACTTCCACGAGGAGTCGAAGGAATCGATCGCCGAGCAACTGGCCACCTCTCCCGGCTACGTGCTCTCCTGCCGCCGCCGCGTCCGTGAGCTCTATGACGCCATGAGGACTACGCCGTCTTCAGAGCGAAATTTTTTTTGACCCCCACTCCTCGCTCCGACTGCGCGAAAAAGGAACATTTTCGGCAAGCAGCCACCCCTCCGTAGAGAGCGAAATGCCTCGTAAGTAGCTTATAAGCTACTGTTTTTTTCTGGGTAGGGATTCTCGCTCCTCACGCCTCTCCTCCTGCGTGACGGACGCAACCAGCCTCAGACGCCAATCGCCGCGGAACGGCTTCGAGCCCGTGCGGCTCCTTTGTGGAACGCGTTTCTGCAAGGCTGCGCCGCTCCCGTCACACCCGATCGGCACGCGTACGAGTGCCGCATGCCTGGAGGCTCCCGATCAGTGCCGTCCGGGTAACCCGGCTGTGCGTCCGCGCGTGTGGCGCGCCGCGTGGCCTTCAACAGGAGGAGAGATGTCCAAAACCAAAGCAGCGGGAGATGTGCCGCAGGTACCGGTCGATCCGGTGCCCCCTGTACAGACCCCAACCATCACGCATTACCAGCAGATCGCCGAGAACCTGTCCAAAGCCATCGACGACATGCTGGTGCTCATCCCCAGTCTCGTGGAGCCCCACCCTTCGACGACGGGATTCGTCCGCACGCACCAGAACGTGCCGCTCGAGTTCATCGCCACGGCCATCGCTGCCGTCGAGGCAAACCCCGAGCTGCAGGGACCGGGCAGTTTCAATGTCACGGAAGCGCGCGACACGCTGCAATTCATCGACGCCTTCCGCCCCATGAAGGACCGGCTGAACGCGGCGGCCAGGAACCTCTCGTTCAGTATCGACACACGCCGGGCAAACGCCGCAACCGGCGCGCTGCAGGTCTACGCCGTGGCAAAAGGGATCGCCCGTGCTCCGCAAAGCACGACCGTGGCCTCGCACGTCAGCAATCTGAAGCGCGACCTCGGCAGGGCGGGCAGAGGCGGACGGAAGAAGACCCCGACACCGGGCACGCCCGCTCCGACGCCAGCACCGGCCCCCGTTCCAACCAACCCCATCCCGGCAGTCATCGGAGGGCTCACCGCAGACGAGCAGGCATGACCGCGTTGGCGCGCGGTCATGCCCTGACACTCACCCCATCCTGAGAGAAAGGAGTTCCATGTCACATACGAAAGTACAACATCCGGCATGCTCTGTCATCCCGCTGCACATGCAGCGGCACATGGCCGAGCATGGGGACGACGACGTCCGCGAGCGCATCGCCTCGACGCTGTATCACAGCCGGCTGATCACCGCCGGCCGTGCCAACGCGCTGATGGCGCCCGCCCCGCCGGCGCCGCCGCTCCTCAGAGGGAAGAACCGGAGCGTCTATGACGCCGGCCATTCGCGCCGCCTCCCCGGCAAGCTGGTCATGGCAGACCACCGTGCCGTCAGCAGCGACGTCGAGGCCGTCGAAGCCTTCGCCGGCTCCGGCGCCACCTACGATTTCTTCGCCCGGGTGTTCCTGAGAAACTCGATCGACGGCAAGGGCATGCCGCTCATCTCCACCATCCACTACGGCACGAAGTTCGACAACGCCATGTGGAACGGCAAGCAGGCGACGGCGACGGTACGCTGTTCAACCGCTTCACCGAAGCCCTCGACGTCATCGGGCACGAGCTGACGCACGGGGTTACGCAGTACACCGCGGCTCTCGAGTATCACGACCAGAGCGGTGCTCTCAACGAGCACATCTCCGATGCTTTCGGCATCATGGTCAAGCAGTACACCCTCGGCATCACCGCGTTGCAATCCGACTGGCTGATCGGCGCCGGTCTCCTCGGCCCGACCGTGCGGGGCATGGCCATCCGCTCGATGAAGGCCCCGGGGACCGCCTACGACGATCCGTTGCTCGGGAAGGACCCGCAGCCCGACCACATGCGCGGCTACGTGACCGGTTCCGACGACGCAGGCGGAGTGCACATCAACTCGGGGATCCCGAACCGTGCCTTCTACCTTGCGGCCGTGGCGCTGGGCGGTTTCACCTGGGTGGTGCTGGGACGCATCTGGTACCGCGTGCTGACGGCGAAGCTGTCGCCGACCGCGCAGTTCAACGACTTCGCCCTGGCCACGGTGGCCACGGCCGGTGAGCTGTACGGCATCGGCGGGCAGGTGCAGACGACGATCGCCGATGCGTGGTCGGCGGTCGGCCTCCCTCTCCCGCCGAGGGTGACCAAACGCGTGGCAGTCAAACCGCCCCGTCCCGCGGATCGGGTACGCCGGCTCCGCGGCCAATGGCGGGAGCGCAAGGCTGCCTGATGTAGCACAGACACTCTTGTCTGTGCTGCTGGAAGGAAAGGAAACCTGTCAACCGACGCGCGGGCGTTCCGATCACGCCCGCGCAATGTATCCGAAAGGAAAGGAAACCATGAGCACTGGACAGCAACACGAGAACAAAGCCCCCGATCTCTCCTTCGAGAGCATCGACGACCAGATCAACGACTACGTGAACGACTTCATCGACGAGTTCGAGTCGCTGGACCTCGGCGGAGAAGGAGCCGTGGCCACGCCGCAGACGCCGGCCGACCGCGCCCAGCGTCTGATGACCACCTACGCCGGAGTCCGTCCGATCCTGCTGGCGCTGGCGTCCGTCCCGCTGGTCCCCGAGACCTGGCGCGCCGCCATCACGGTCTTCGTGGCCTCGCTGGACGGCGTAACCGCCACCTTCAAGGCCGGCAAGGACCTCGCCGTCGGCAACGGCGGAACGTCCACAGTCGAAATGGAGCCCAAGCTCCCGACCGACTGACGCAGTACCGCCGGGGCCCGCGCGACGCGGGCCCCGGCATTTTGAAAGAAAGGATATGTGATGAAAACACTCGACAACGAGGAAGTCACCTTCGAAAGCATCGACGACCACTTCTACAAATTCGACGGAGCAGAGGTGAAACCGAACCCGGAGCTGGAGTTCGTCAGCCGCACCGAGCTTCTCACCACCGCCTTCACCCTCGCCCGCCCGATCCTGGTGGCGATGATCGCCACCCCCCTGATCCCCGAGCGCTGGCAGGAGGCCGTCGACACCCTCGTCTCCGCGCTGGACGGAGTAGCGGCGGATGCGAAGGATTCAGAGGGGGAGTGGGAGGGGGAGTTGCCGGTTTGCTGAGGTACTGCCGGTGTTCACGAAGGGCCGGAGCCCGCCGAAGGCGGGCTCCGATATTCTTGCAACCGCCTTCCCAGTGAGGGTCACCGAGCGGGTCAGAGTACGGACGGACCGCTGAACTTAACCGTGTGAATGACTGTCCCTGTCCCTGGATATCCTAGGATGTACGTGGTTCAGTAGTTTACGAGCGTCTGTGGACGTCCCGGGATAGCCTCTGATCGTTTAGGGCGACCCGTTGAACACTCTGTGAACACTACATGGTTTCGGAAGGTCGCACTGAGGCGTCTCCGCGGGCGATCGCCCGGCTCGAACCAGCCGCACCAGCTCCTGCTGCAAACTCCGCTGGATGCCGTTTTCGCTTTCCCATCGTGGACTCTTCCCAACATCCTCAGGTGTCCACGAAACCGCGTCAACTCCACCCTCGTCGGGAGAGGAAAGAAAACACACTGGCTGAGGACACCCGGGTAGGGGAAGTGCCTGCTTCCGTCACTCCTACAGCAGGGAAGGACGATCGTGCATCTACCCTGCTGGTTATGCGGGGGCCCACGGCGATCGCAGGCATCGACCAATGACACCGGAACGAGCATCCTCCGCAGAGGGAACGGCTGACGTGCTCAAGGCGGCGCTCGTCGCCGCCAGCGCGATTGGCTCTACTGTGCTCAATGCGATCCTCGGCTTTGCAGAACTCGGCAACCGCCTCCACCCGGGCGAACGGTACCTCTGCATCACGGTATGCGCGAGCGCGTTTGCACTCGTTGTCATCTACTGGGCACTGACGCCGCCCAGTCGCGTGCGGGAACGCGTTGCCATCCAGCTCCTCCTCATGGTGACGATCATCGCCGTCACGATCATCTGGTTCTCTGCGACGTACCACAACATCACCGCCGAGCGACAAGGCGCAACGTACATCCTTCATGGCGCACGAACCTCGGTAAATCTGGCGATCACCGCCACGACCACGCCACCTGCAACGATCGCCATCGAGACGTACGCGCTCGATCCGGGAAACGAGTTACCGCCGTCACCGGACGCACTCCAAGAGGTAAACGACACCCTCGTCCTCACCGGATTCACACGACCCCAAACGCTCACGATCCACTACACCGTAAATCCGGCAACTGCCCCGATTACGTTCGTGCCCGGCGGCGACGCCGCCAGTCTCATCTGGATGACCAGCGTGTACGCGCTTCGCCTGCGCACACTACTCCTTGGAGGATTCGTATGGCTACTCCTCGTCGCCACGCTCCACTGGTGCTCACGTTCCTCATACTTCACGCCGCAAGCTCCTCCTTCTGCAGGCTTTCGGCCGCCACCAAGTACGCCCACCCAGGACGAGTCACCGAGGCAAGCACCGACAACGGCCTCACCGCGGAAGTAAGCGCGTACGGGTCAGACAAGAAACTCGACACCGAGGCAGGATGTCCACGCTTCGACGCGCTCCTGGATCGGCGGGTCGCGGACCCAACCGGCGCCTTCACGATGGCGATCGCGTCCGACCACACCAACTATCGCATGCAGTACTGCAAAGACGGGTACTTCCCACGGACCTTCACGACGAACGACAACCATGCCGACAAAATCCCCGTCACGCGCGGCCGCATACGACTCATCAGAGCAAGCGGAACCCATCCCCAAGCCACGCGGCTCCTTCACGATGATACGAAAAGGGCGGTACTGTTCCTCGCGTCGACCAATGTCGAGGCGTTCATCGCCGCAACAAACGCGCTCCCTGCACCGGAGCAGCACCTCATCAAAACGCTCGCGATCATTTTTCCCGCCCAGCAGCGTCCTCCAATCACCGAAGCGGAAGTGCGCAATGGCCTAGACCAACTCATTGCGGCGTTACAGTCAGATCTGCACTACTTCTGGATGGCCAATCCTAAAGAGTTCGCCGCCGCGATCAATGCGTATCCCGACTTCACCCAGTACCTCAAGGAGCGCCCGTTCAAGACAGCAGGTGACGACGCCGCAAACAACCCAACCCTTGCGTATGTCTCGGTCTCTGCGCCGGGACCATGGACCTGCGAGCAGCCACCCCCATTCAAACAGGAAAGGCAGAGTTTTGCACCCACGGACACGGCCCTCGAGCTCTGGGGCAAGATTAACAACCCCGCGCCAGGACAGCACGTTCTGCTGCAGTGGACTGAAGAGGCATTCATTCCCGCTCTGGTCACTAGTGCGCCGACCGAGGCATCGGCTTCCTCCTGTCTCTGGGCTCGCCTGCCGATCGCCGGGACCGCGCTAGCGACGCACACCGCCGATTATCGGCTCGAAGTGCGGCTCAGTTCGGGTACGCAACCGGCAGCGACATGGATCGAACCCATCGCGGTCATCTACTTCTCGATCATCCTGCCCGGTACGCGATGACGCGTCCAGGTCATCGCCTATCCCTCTCGGTGCGATTCTTCCGGCATCCATCGCGGATCGCGACGCGATGCGCTCGTCGTGCAGCCGCGTGCATGAGCGCCGCAGACATCGCACGGTATGAGCGAGGCAAAACAAAGGGTCGCACCTTCGTTTCGCATGTTCCGCGACCTATTGCGGCCACCCAAGCGCGGCGGTGAACCCCTGAATCGCCGTGGCTAGCTAGGCCGAGTTCGCGGAGAACGACATCCAGCAGCTCGCGGGCGAGGACGGTGTGTCGGACCGACTTGCCGTCGCGATCGGCGAAGCGTTCCAGAGCCAGGGGTCCCCTACCGATGGCTCGAATCAATCAGTGCCAAGTGAATCTCCTCCCACCCATCGACCCGAACAACGCCTGCATCGGGCATCGCTGCATTTCGGCCACGTAGATTGCTGGGATGATCGAGCCATATCGCTCTCGCGCCGAGTGCTACCGCTGGTGCAATGTCATGCTGCAGACTATTGCCAATAACCAACGTTTCATGGGTGGCGCCTCCAACTTTGCGGAGCGCCGCTCTTAACGCTTGCGTGTCCTTCTTGCTCACGACGACCACATCATCGAAAACTGTACGCAAGCCTGACCTTTCCAGCTTATTGGTTTGTTCCTTAGGAGTACCCTTGGTCCACAGAATGCGAACGCTCTGCGTGAAGAGTGGCAAGGTCTCACGAACCATCGGTAGAACATCAATGGGATGGTCGATAAACTTGGCGATCTCCAGGTCCAGTTCCGCCCACTAAGGGCGTTCAGCGCAAGCGCGGATCCGATGCCCTCGAACTCCGCTTGCCTGCAGAACGCAGCCTCCAAGTCTCGAAAATAGCGGGTGTCGCTCCACAAAGTGTCATCCGCGTCGACACAAAGCCATCGCGGCGCTGGCTCTGTCAGAAAATTTCTCAGCTCCCACATGCCTTTAGATCTCGAACGCGGAGGATGGTCGCGCGCCCCTTGAGTACAGTGAGACATACTGAGAGCGCGGCAGAATAAGCACATCGGTCAATATCTCTGTTGTGGGGCACAATTGTTGGCATCGTTCTATAAAAAGTCTTCGCGCGTAGGCGGCGGTCAAGATAGACCATTTTGGACCGAAAGGTGCCACTAGAAATGCGTGTGTGCGAGCCTGGCGTTCCCGGCAGATCGCGACCGCGCGCTCAACGACATCCTCGGCCAAGCGACTGGCGTCCATCTCGGAAAAATAAAACTGAACGCCAACGGAGCCCTCGAGTACATCGGCTAGCAAAGACTGATTCGCAATCAAAGTCTTGAACGACTCCGGGAACGATGGGTCACGACAGCTCATGGCGATAACGCTCGTCGGTTCGTATCGACCTAGAATATCAATAGCAAGTTGTGCCTCGAAGCCTTCATAGCCTGGAAACACGAGCGCCGTGATACTCATGGGCGCCAACGGTCGCTGGAGAAGTCCCGGGCTATATACGCAGCGCGGCGCGCCAACCGAAAACGGCCCAAGTCCGTCACGACTGGTGACGCGTTGAGGGGGTGTGTGGACGGCGAACATTCGCGGAAACGAACCACGTAGATCGCGTCGTGCGAGGCCAAATAGCGCATCCACAAAAAAGATACCCAATTCACGAGGAAGCGAGGATATGTCGATTACGATGTTTGTCGGTCTCCCGTCCGACCGCCGAATGCTCGCCAGAAAGTCTAGGGCGATCTCCTCGGATGTAGGATATTCGATTTCGCGAATAGGAAACGGCATGCCCTTTGTGTCGGCTAGTGAAGCTAACGCTTGTGCGAACTCTTCTTTGACTAACTCCAGAGCGCTCCAAGGGCTCGCTCGGCGGGAAACGAGTCGAAACGGTGAAAACTCAACACGTCCGCTTCGATAGGGTAGCGTTTCGAGAAGGTTCTGCGTCAGTTGCATGCAACACTCCTCAAAGTTGATCGCAGTCACAACCGACCAATGGTCGTTTCCATTTGCGATCTCAGTGAGGAGCTCGGGATAATCGACTAGCTTCATCGCAGTGCTCTCCAACGCCCGCCGCTTACCCTATGCCCATCGCTTTGCGCAAGCGGTTGGCGCGATCTTCATCGGCACGGAGAGCTGTCACCCATTCACCGCGACCGGGCCATGCCCGCCCGATGCGTGAGTCGATGCGCTCAAACGGTGGTCGATAGCTATCACCGGGTGGTCGAAACCATAGCAGCGGCAGCGAGTTGTTCGGTGCAGTCTTCCAAGTGACTACGCTCCAGCCTTTGCTGCCGAAGCCAAATCGCGCGATGTCGACATTATTCGCTTCGCGACTCATCCTAGCGATGCGATACTCCGTGGGTAGGACGTGGGTTGACGCAAACCAGTCACAAGCGCGCCGCATCTCTCCGACCAGTCGCGCGTTGGCGATTAAGCTGTAGGCGTCGCTGTTAAGTGCACAAGTCAAGGGGATCGTGATTGCGCAGCGGTGAGCGCGACCCTCCTGGCGCAAACGATCTAGTGCCTCCTCGGTGGCAAGCTGAATGAGAGCGATGATCGTCGGCGGGTCGCCAGGCCGCAAGAAGCGCGCTATCCCATCGAGGCGTTCGAGATCGGATGCTGCGGAGGTGCCACTCACGCAAAAATCTGTGAGCAAGAGCCACGTGGGACGCCGAAGTAGGTTAGCTAGACTTTCGCGTATGGGAAGTGGCACTTGTCCGCCCTCGACGTTCATCAGGCCGTCGACTAAGTCATTCGTCGAACGCCAGGGCAGATTATCCTGCAGGCGGCCTGCGAGAGCATTCACACGAAAGAACTCATCGCGTAACAAATCACGATCGAGCTCCAATATGAAGAGATCAGTCTGGCCACTGACGGTGCGCTTCTGGCGGTCAAGCGATGCCCAAAGGAAGCGCCAGCCATCGTCTAGCATCTGTTTAGTAACGTATAGTGTCGATGCGAAGACGGCCAGGACCGCTTCTTGAAACTCAGACGGGATCTGTTGCAGGGCCTGCGAGAATCGGCGCTCCACCCGTTCCGGAAGATCACGATAGGGGCTAAGCTTTTCCAGGAGTTCTATGAGCTTCAGGCGTCCGACGAGATGCTCGCCCTCTAGAAAGTCCAGGTTCAGCTTCGGAAGACTCATCGGTTCGGCCTTCATTCTACGCTAAGCCGGAGCAACGGTGACAAGGGCGAGCTTTGAGCGTTCGGCGTCTAGCGCTTCGGCGACCACAGGATCACCGCATTTTGGAAAGTACTGCCGGTAAGAGGGTTACGATATTCGGCAGCCGGAGCAAATTGACCTGCTTTCGATATCGATATCGACCTGTCGGTGTGCGCGGTTAGCGTCGTCGCGGTTCGCCACGCCTCGAGTGCCAGCGATCACGTCGAAGTCCCGGTGATACATGCCGCCGCGAGCGCCTACGTACGCGCAGTTCCATGCGGCCAAGATCTGACCACGACGCAAGGCCTCGTCGAGGTATCGCATACGCTCAGATGGACTTCTCGCTTTTCGCTGGGCAAAGAGGGCGTGTAGCGCGCCCGCTGTCAGCCAGTCACCGCAACCGGCAACATCAACTACCTTCTCGACAGGCGCGGGAATCTGCGATATCCAGTTGTGAGGGGCAACGCGAAACCGGAGGCCAGCTGCACCTCTCGTATGGATCGCGATAGTACCGTTCGGTAAAATAACGTTACCGAATGTGTCGAATGAGTCATCGGCATACTTAAGAATGTCCGCCAGCGAAATCATCGTTTGCATCAAATCGTTGATCACCGGGACCGCGCCAGGTTCGTACATGATCGTCGCTCCGCTGCGCTTCGCCTCTGCGGTCCATTTCACTATGTCGACAGAAACCCGGTCGGCGAATATGACATCTGCTGATGTGTGCGCTGCGCGATTAAGAAGCTGGGTTGATGGGGGCGTGAAGGATGGCAGTCGCGCTCGACAAAGGGGGCATGTTCGGCTATAGAAATGTGATGGCCTCCCGTCGGTCACCTGGCGATCGAGATATTCGACCCATATCGGTGTCTCGATGGCGGGGTCAAGCTCGATGTACTCGTTCTTAACGCCAAAGGACTGCAGGTCCTTGCTTACGGAACGCCCGGCATAGTCGTCGCCGATTGTGGCTATCGGGGTGGCTGTCCAGCCCAATGTCGAAAGGATCGTCAAGACGTTTCCCATTGTTCCGCCGGCAGTTGGGAAACGCACCTTCTCTTCGCCACGCTCGTAAAGCACATCTAGCGACAGTAGACCTAACCCCAGGATTCTCATTCAATTTCCTACCGATGGTGTCCGCGATGCATGTTGCCAACTGATTGCCGTGAGTAGCGAGCGATTGGTTCGGCGGTGCCTATATTATGCGGCGGTGCAGAGCTCCGGTGACGCGAAAAGTTCCCCGTCCACGGCGTGAGCGCCCCCATATGGAGCGAGAGCGGAAAACGAAGGGTCGGACCTTAGTTTCGCATGCCCGGTGCGACCTACTGCGTCCACCGAAGCGCGGCGGTGAATCCCGGTATCGCCGTTGTCAGGTACTCCGAGTGGGCGGATACGACATCCAGCAGCTCGCGGGCGAGGACGGCGTCGACCGACTTGCCGTCGCGGTCGGCGAGGCGTTCCAGGGCCAGGATCTCGAGGCGGGGGATGCGCACTTCCAAGTCGGCCAGGCGGAGGAGCTCGGGGATGGCGTCGGCGAGGTCTGCGCCGAGGCGGCAGCGATCGCTTTCGTAAGCGCTTCCTGCGACCAGAAATCCATGCCGAAGGAGGCCAGCTCTCCCCACGGCAGCATCACGCCATGAGCGGTGTCCACCCCTTCCAGCTCACCGACTTCCATCCATCCGAGGACGTCCGGAAGCGGCATGCAGAGGATCTCGGCAGCGTCGCGGACGGAGTAGCTCTCCTTCGGCTTGAGGAAGAGGCGGCGGATGTGCGTGGCGGTGTCGGTCATGGCATGATCCTCTTACGCACCGTCCCAAATCATTGTTCGTTGCAACAACTGGCGCTCGGCTTGCGTTATCATTTCCCCAGATGAACCAAACCTAGAGGAACGATAACCCATGGCACAGGAATCCCTGCAACTCAGCCGGCCCGAAGCGTCGGTCCTCACAACCGTCGAACCCCAGCGGGAGCTCTCGCTATCAGACATCGCCGTGGCAACAAAGCTTGCGCCAAGCGAAGTGCGGCAAATCGTCGCGCGTCTCGAAGAAGCAGAGCTCGTGAAGAGCGGGCCGCGTGGGCCCCGGCTCACGCGGGAAGGCATGAGAGTGCGGCAGGATTTTGATGGGCGCTGGTTGCGTCCTCGCGCTCTGGAGAATGAAAGCTACGAGAACGTTTCGGCGGAGCTCGACGCCGAACTTGCCAAGCTCGGCGAGCCGTGATCATCATGACGGCGCCGCCACCGGTCCTTGGCAGCGGTAGCGTCATTGCGGGAGTGGTAGCGGCCAGTCTGACGTAGTTCGAGCTCGATCGCACGTTCCGGGTCCCGCCCTCAACAACGAAGAAGATCGCGCTGTACGCTCTCTGGTGGGGCTTCGTTTTTCTCAATGGCGCGCTTGCACTCTTCCTGTACACCCAGGTATACGATTTATCCCTCTTTGCAAACTGGCCGGTATGGTTGCGCGGCGTCGTCGTTGGCGGGACGTACCTTTCCGTCGTTCGCCAGAAGTTCTTTACCACGCAACGGTCTGGCAAGGACGACAAGACACCAATCGGGATCGAACTGCTGTATGAAAATGTGAAGGAAGCGGTGTTTCGCCGCATCAACGATATTGCAGGCGCTGCTCGGCAGCGAGAGGTTCGCGAGCTCTCAGACAATTCACAGCTCGCCACCTTGGCTCGTGACGCAAAATTGCGCGTCAACAACGATACCTTGCTCTCGAGACAGCGCAAGACCGAGCTTCTTGCGTGGATCCTAACGGTGCTCAAAGACCCACAGGCGTCAGAACCCGATAAGAAAGATGCTCTCGCCACATTCGTGCTCTACGGTGATCAAACATAGAAGGCATGAGGCGAATGAAGGGTCGGACCTTCGTTTCGCATGCGAGAGGCCACCTATTGCGGCCACCTCAGCGCGGCGGTGAAGCCCGGGATCGCCGTGGCCAGGTACTCCGAGTTCGCGGAGACGACATCCAGCAGCTCGCGGGCGAGGACGGCGTCGACGGACTTGCCGTCGCGGTCGGCGAGGCGTTCCAGGGCCAGGATCTCAAGGCGGGGGATGCGCACTTCCAGGCCGGCGAGGCGGAGGAGCTCGGGGATGGCGTCGGCGAGGCCGGCGCCGAGGGCGGCAGCGATCGCTTTCGTAAGCGCTTCCTGCGGCCAGAAGTCCATGCCGAAGGAGGCCAGCTCTCCCCACGACAGCATGACGCCATGAGGAGTGTCGACACCTTCCAGTTCGCCCACTTCCATCCAGCCGCGCACGTCGTCGAGCCTCATGTTCAGGATGCGGCCGCGACAGGATACGGCTCGTCACTCTTGCGCGCTTCGCGGATGGGTAGCGATGTGGTCGATCTTGACGGCGAGACGCTTGGAGGAAGGTCAGCAGAGGGTGGCACCGGGCATGGCCGCGTCTCCGCGGCCGTGCCCCAACACGCACTCCAACCCGCTAAGAAAGGAGATTCATGTCTGGCAGAAAATACATCATTCCGCGTGCTTGTCATACCGCAGCACGTCCCGCGGCATCCGGCACTTTCTGGCATCGATGTTGCCCTACGAAGCGCGAACACCCCAACGAATTCTTCGAAAGGAACTCGCCCATGACCTTCACGTTGCCAGGGCTCATCCTCTTCATCATCATCGCCATCGTCTGCGGCGCCATCGGCAAGGCCCTCGGCGGCGGGGTACGGGGCGGGCTTGTCGTCTCGGCTGCCCTCGGCTTCATCGGAGCCCTCCTCGGGCCGTGGATCGCGCACAAACTGAAGCTGCCGGAGCCCTTCATGATTCAGATCAGCGGACACTCCTTTCCGATCCTCTGGTCGATCATCGGCGCCGCCCTCTTCGTAGCGATCCTCCATCTGTTTTCCCGTCGGAGGTAACCCGCGGCAGGCCAAACGGCTCGGTCCAACGAAGACGCGCAGCCAATTCGTTGCTCTCAGGTTGTGCGAGCTGGTGGTTCAACCTTACGCCGAGTACGGAAGGCAGACCACCAGACGAGCGCCCCAAGGATGGCGAGGTCGAATGCAATATAGATGGTGTACGCGGTGCCACGTTGAAAACCCGCGAACCCCTCAGCAAACGGGTTAATGATGCCCCAACGTGGCACCGTGAATGTGAGCCCGAGCGCAAGCAGGCAGCTCACAACGACCATGAAAACTCCGAGGATGCGAACTACCAGAAAGCGCAAGGACAACAGCCACAAAGAAAACGCCACGGCAGCGGCGATGCCAATGAGGTAGCCGATTACGGAACCGAGCGTTACCGGACAATCCCAGCAGTTCGTAAGGCTCATGTCCATGTTCGTCGGCCCTCGAGAGAAACGCTCTACTCACGTGGATCTGTGAAGTCGATTTTACAGCTGACGCAACGTCACATACGCGATCGCAGCCATCGTGAGGAGGATGAAGGCGCCGTAGATCGTCAGGATGGCGACGGTCTTTACAACCGTTAGCCAGCGGCGGCCGGCGTAGACGCGTTGCAGGGCCATGCCGAGGTAGGGGAAGAGCGTCAGAAACAGCAGAAGGCGGACGACTCCGGCGGCGCGGAGGTGGAGCAGGCTGAGAGCCTCGAACAGGGCCAGCATCACGAAGGCGAAGGCGTGGTAATGGACGGCGAAGTAGAAGTGAGGGACGTACATCCGTTCCGCGCGGAAGTAGAAGGCGAAGACGACCAGCGCGAAGAGCGGCATCAGGATGAACATCGCCTTCGGAAATGCCGACTCCATGGCGTGCGCGATGATCGATGGGTCTTTGTTGGCGCGTTCGACGGCCTTGAGCAGTTGCGCGTCGCCCCCCTTCGTGACCGATAAGCGCCACTGCTTCGCGGGGAGGAGACTGATGATCCCGAAAAAGAGGACGCTGCAGAGGAGATAGACGCGCACCGGCGTCACGGAGCGGACCCGTTGCCCGGCCAGGAACTCGCGCGTCAACGCTCCCGGCTTGAACAGCAGCAGGCCGGCGGTGCGAATGAGCTTCCCATCGACGTGGGCGATCTCATGCACGGCCTCGTGCAGCAACTCGTGCAGCGTCGGACGGACGGGAGCGACATGCTGCCCGCATTGCGCGCACCAGCGCCCGGTGAGCCCGGCGCCGCAGTTCAGGCATGCGCCGGATACTGAGACTTCATGCATGGACGGGCGGATGATATCGTCCGAGCGCCGCGCGGGACAGTCCTTGCCTGTCACGCGCGCTCATGCCTCAGTGCCAGACGCTGCCGGCGTTGAAGGTTACAGAACCATTCTCGGGAGGTTCAGCGAGGACACAATGGCGATTGCCAGGGCTCTGGCGGCAGCCACGGCATCGGGAACCGCGTCGTCGACCACCCCGCGCAGAACCTTCACAGTCTTCAGCGAGATCTCCACCTGCTCGCCGCTATGCAGCGCGAGCGGGAGGGTCTTGACGATCACCGGATCGGCGAACAGACGATGGGCGAATGCACTGTCGTCACCCCACACATCAAACGTTCTACTCAGCGCGCCTGCGTCGATTCGCGGAAGAGAGCGTTCGCCGAGACGAAACAGAGAGCGCCGCCGAATGAATAGAGAGCGCCGCCGAATGAACAGACGTGCCGGCGAGACGACACCAATCTCAGCGGACGCGGCAACCGGACGTCCGTCTTCGCCGTCATACGTAGCGTTGATCCAGACAGGATAGCCGCGCCACACCTCGTCCGGCCGCTCAAATACTCGAGGGGCGAGCTGCGACTGCGTATTGCGCCGCCACCACGCAACGATGGATTTACCTGGATTCAGCAATCCGATCACCTCAGCCGATGATCTTCGGTGAAGTCGATTTTACAGGATCACCCGCCGGATGCCGTCCATGCGAGACGCGCAATATGCCAACTCCTGTGCGGGCTGTGGCCGTACTTCACATCCCGACAGATGCCCCGCGCTCGCGCTGCGCCGAGCGCGGGGCTGAATTGTGTCGGTGCGCGCCTCCGCGCGCGCCTTACTCAATGCCACACGATGCCGGCGCTGAACGTGATGTTCTGCGCGGTCTTTCCCTTCACGCGCTGGTCGAAGAAACCCTGGACCGGGGTGTGCCTGTCCTTGGCGAAGATCGGCTCGTAGTCGATCTCGATGACGCGCAGGTCGAATCGGGGGGAGAGGCGCACGTCGATGCCGCCGCCCGCCTTCAGGGTCAGGCTGGTGGGGCGGTCGTGGAGCGCAAATGCGAAATCGCCGGTGGATGTCTGCACATCTTCCTGCGTCTGCCGCGCCACGCCGGCCATGACATGGCCATACGGGCGCCAGCTTCCGAAGTCGTGGCGAGCCTCCAGGCCTGTGACCAGGACGTACGTCCGCTCGCGGAAGGTGTTCGTGTCGGTGTGCGCGTCGGCGCCGCTGCCGAAGGAGTCGACGGTCCGGTCTTTGTTGAAGTAGGCGGAGAAGTCGGTGCGGATGCCGAGGGTGGGGGAGAGGTTGTAACTCGCGCCGAGGTTGAAACCGTGGAAATCGCGGCGGTCGCAGTAGATGTGGTTGAGATGAGGGCCGAGGGCATCGATGCCGTCGGAAGTACACGGCTGGATCTCGAAGGCCTCGCCGTCCTCCGTTCCCAGCAACGTGCCGGAGTTGGGCTTCTGCAGCGAATGCGACAGACTGAGGTTGAAATCCCACTTTGGCGCCGTCTGTGCGGCGGCTTGCGATACACAGGCGATGGTGAGCAGGGTGGTGAGCCATAATTTACGCATCTTCGTCTCCTTGTCGATTCGGTTGATGTTCCGGTTTGGCGACCCTACGGCCACTCGACGGAGGCGGATGCCCGGCTTCCGGTAATTCGGTCCACGTTTTCCCTAAGAGAACTTCAGGCGATTCCTAAGATGGAAGCGAAAGCCTTCGAATTCGGCGACTTCCGGCTCGATCCGGGCGATTGCACGTTGCGGTGCGGAGGGGAACCGGTGGCCCTGACGCCAAAGGCGTTCGACCTTTTGCTGCTCCTGATCGAGAACCGCGGACGGTTGATCGAGAAGGAGACGCTGATGAAGCGCCTCTGGCCGGACGCTTTCGTCGACGAGGCCAATCTCGCCAACAACATCTCGCTGCTGCGTAAGGCCCTCGGCGACTGCGCGAACATGATCCAGACCGTTCCGCGCCGAGGCTACCGCTTCGTCGGCGACGTCCGGGAGGAAGGGGCGCCGCAACCGGAGGAGGTCCCCCGGTCGTGGCGGCCGTTCGCCATCGCGGCGATGCTCGCGGTGTCCTCGCTCGCCGCCGGCATGTTCCTCGGCCGCGCGATCTGGCATCGCGACCTGCCGCGATTCACGCAGATCACCTTTCGCCGCGGCGTAGTCTGGGGGGCGCGCTTCGCGCCGGACGGGCAGACCGTCGTCTACAGCGCGGCGTACGAGGGGAAGCCGAGCGAGTTGTTCCTCACTCGCGCCGACCAGGCTGTTTCACGCCCCCTCGGTATCACTGGCTCGCACCTTCTGGCCATCTCCTCCCGAGGGGAGCTGGCGCTGATGACCAAACCGAACGAGATGGCCTACGTTTCCCTCGGCACGCTGGCACGCGTGCCGCTGGCCGGCGGCGCGCCCCGCGAGATCGCCACCGACGTGCAGGAAGCGGATTGGTCGCCGGACGGAAACCAACTGGCGCTCATCCGGTGGAATGACGCGGTCATCCAGGCCGAGTATCCGGCCGGCCGGGTTCTCTACAAGACGCAGCCGCCGATGTGGATGAGCGGCATCCGCGTCTCGCCGGGAGGCGATCAGGTGGCGTTCCTGCTCCATGAGTCGGCCCGCTTCGATGACCGCGGCCGCGTGGTCGTCCTCGATTCCGCGGGAAACGTGGTCCGGCGCTCCCGCGAGTTCGCCAGCGCGAACGGGCTGGCGTGGCGAGGGGACGAGATCGTCCTCAGCGCCTCGACGAGCGATACGAACAACGACATCTACATCGTCGACAGCCGCGGAGGCGAACGGCTCGCCGCTAGAGGTGCCGGACGTTTCGTCTTCTTCGATGCCGCTCCTTCCGGCGCGTTGCTGGTAACGCGCGAGGACAGCCGCAACGGCATCATCGTCCGGGCGCCCGGCGAGAGTGCCGAGCGCGAGTTGTCGTGGCTCGACGGCTCCTGGGTGCGCGACATCTCCGGCGACGGACGCACGATCCTCTTCGACGAGGAGGGAGCGGGCGGCGGATCGACGGCGCGCGTCCTGACCCGCACGGTCGACGGCGCCCCCGCCATCGACCTGGGCCCGGGCAATGCCGTTGCGCTCTCTCCCGACGGCAAATGGGCGCTGGCCCGCCAGCGCTTCACGCATCCGCCGCGACTCATGCTGATTCCCACCGGCGCCGGCCAGCCGCGCGTCGTACGCACGGGAAACATCGAGCCGGGCGAGCGCGTGTCCTTCACTCCCGACGGCCGGCAACTCCTCATCGTCGGCAATCCCCCGGGACGCCCGCAGCGAACATATCTTGGCGATCTGACGACCGGTCAACTGCGGCCGGTCACCGCCGAGGGAGTGATGGGGACGTTGAACGACGGCGTGTCGCTGATCGCCAGGCGGAAACTCTTTCCGCTCAACGGCGGCCCACCCCGGCCGATCCCCGGATTGCTGTCGACGGAGCGGATCGTCCGTTTCGACGGCAGGAGCGTCTGGACCGCTGGCGAGAAAGAGGTCGTCCGCATCGATCTGGCAACCGGGCATCGCGAGACGATCACCGAGTACGGCTCCGGGCGTCCGCAACAGATCGTCTTCAGCGGGCCGCCGTATCTCTCGGCGGATGGCCGCGCGTATGCGTACACATATGGGACGATTTCCTCCGATCTGTACGTCGTCGAGGGGACGCGATAGAAGCTGTGGCTAAGAAGATCGCGCTCACACGTTGGAAGGGGAACGACTACCGCAGCGTTGTCCGCTCCGCAAATGCTCTATCGCTTCGACAACATCGAGAAGTCGTACGGCCCGCACGACATCGTCAAGGGGGCGACATGGCAGCACAACCCGGGGGAGAAGGTTGGGCTGGTCGGCCGTAACGGGGCCGGGAAGACCACCCTCTTCCGGCTGCTGCTGAAGCAGGAAGACACCGACCACGGTCAGGTCCTGCGCGCCTCGGGACTGACCATCGGCCACGTCGGGCAGCATCTCGACGCCGAGCCGGGGATGTCGCTCTTCGACTACGTCGAGACGGCCTTCGCCGACGTGCTGACGATCGAGCGGAAGATGCGGGCGATCGAACATGACCTTGCCGACGCCACGAAGAGCGCCGCCGATCACGAGAAGCTGCTCCAGAAATACGCCATTCTGCAACACGACTACGAGCATGCAGACGGCTACACGCTTCACGCCGAGGTCGAGAGGGTGCTGACCGGCGTCGGCTTTGTGAAGAGTGAGTGGGAGCGGCCCATCGCGGCCTTCAGCGGCGGCCAGCAGAACCGGGCCATGCTGGCGCGGGTGCTTCTGACGGACGTCGATCTCTTGCTCCTCGACGAGCCGACCAACCATCTCGACCTGGCCGGCATCGAGTTCCTCGAGGAGTTCCTGCAGTCGTTCAAGGGGAGCTATCTCCTCATCTCCCACGACCGGACCTTTCTCAACCGCACCGTCGGGAAGATCGTCGAGCTGGCGCACGGCAAGCTGATCGAGTATCCCGGCAACTATGAGCGCTTTCTCGAGCTGCGAACCGAGCGGATGGAGAAGATGGCCGCCGACTATGAGCAGCAGCAGGAGCTGATCGACAAGACCAAGGACTTCATCCGCCGCAATCTGGCTGGACAGAAGACCAAGCAGGCCAAGTCGCGCCGCAAAATGCTGGCGAAACTCGATGAGGTGGAGCGCCCGGAGACCGACGAGACGCTGGCGAACTTCAAGCTCGAAGCCGGTCCGCGATCGGGGGCCGTGGCGCTGACCGCCGATCACGTCACCGCCGGATACGGTGAGAAGGCCATCGTCCACGATCTGACGATGACCATCCGCCGGGGCGAGCGCTACGCCATCATCGGTCCGAACGGATCCGGGAAGTCGACACTGCTGAAGACATTTGCCGGACGTCTGGCACCGCTGGCCGGCGCGGTTACCTACGGACACAACGTGCAGGTCGGCTACTACGATCAGACCCTCGGCGATCTGAATCCGGCCGGCAACGTCATCGACGAGGTGTGGAACCTCGATCATTCGCAGACGGAAGAGCAGGTGCGCGGCTACCTGGCCCAGTTCTCGTTCTTCGACGACGACGTCTTCAAGAAGACGCGAGACCTCTCCGGCGGCGAGAAGGGGCGGCTGGCGCTGGCGAAGATCATCTACACCGGCGGAAACGTCATGCTGCTCGACGAGCCGACGAACCACCTCGACGTCTACACGCGCGAGGCGCTGGAGGAGGCGCTGGAGCGCTTCACCGGCGCGCTGATCGTCGTCTCGCACGACCGCTACTTCATCGACCGCGTGGTCGAGCATGTGATCCTCGTCGAGGATGGAACGGCCGATGTCTTCGACGGCAACTACAGCGATTACGCGGAGCGGCTGAGAGTGGGAGCGGCGATCCCGCGCAAGATGGAGGCCGTTCCTATTGCCCCTCCGCGTTCGGCCCCGACGTCCTCTCCCGCATCACCGGTCGATGACAAACTCGCGCGCGCCGAGCAGAAGAAGCGCGACAAGCGCTTGCGCAAGATCGATGAAGAGATTGCCGATCTGGAGTCGCGCATCGCCTCCGCCGAACGCGAGCGCGAGCGCAACGATCTCCTGCTCTGTTCCGAAGAGGTGTTCCGCGACGGCGAGCGCAGCCGGAAGATCCAGTCGCAGAACGCCGACCTCAAGGCGATGGTCGATCTGCTCTACGGCAAGTGGGAAGTGCTGGCGAAGGAGCGGGAGGGTGTGGTGGCGTAGTCTTGCGGTCTCGGGGTTGCTAGGTTGCAGGGTTGCTGGGTACGCTGCGCGGAAATGAACTCTGAGGATCGCCGACCCAACCCTGGAACCCAGCAACCCAGCAACCCAGCAACCCAGACCAGCAACCCAGCGACCCACCGAGCCTCCATCATCGCCATCGGCTCCGAAATGCTCGGGCCGACACGTGTCGATACCAATTCCTTGAAAGTCACGGCCGCGTTCGAGTCGTTCGGGATCGGGGTCATCCGCAAGAGCGTCGTGGGCGACACGCGCGGCGAATTGGTCGATGAGATCCGCTACTCGCTCGCCCACGCGGACATCCTCGTCACGTCGGGCGGACTGGGGCCGACCGAGGACGACATGACGCGGGAAGCGCTGGCGGAGGCGCTCGGGCTGGAGATGGAAGTCGACCCGGAGATCATCGACCGGCTGGAGAAACGCTTCGCCGCCCGCGGCTGGAAAATGCCGGAGGTCAACAAGCGGCAGGCCAACGTCTTCATCGGCCAGACCACGCTTACCAATGAGCGCGGGACGGCTCCCGGCTTTCACATCGAGCAGGGAGGCAAACACGTCTGGGTCTTCCCCGGAGTGCCGCACGAGTTGGAGTGGATGGTGGCGGCCTATCTGACACCGTGGTTGGCGTCGATCACGGCCGGCCAGTCTCGCTTCCGGCGCGTTCTGAAGATCGCCGGGATGACGGAATCGGGGGTGGAGGAGCGGCTCAAGCCGTATTACACGGCCCACCCCGAGCCGTTGACGATCCTGGCAACCAGCGGTCAGACCGAGCTGCACCTCGCGGCCGACGGCGCCGAAGCGGAGGCGCTGGCGATGATCGCCGCACTCGAAGCCGAGCTGCGCGAGATCTTCGGCGACAAGATCTTCGGCGCCGATGACGACACGCTGGAGGGGATCGTCGGCCGGATCCTGACGGAGCGCGGCGAGACCGTCGCCACCGCCGAGTCGTGCACCGGCGGCCTGCTGGCCTCACGCATCACCGACGTTGCCGGAAGCTCGGCCTACTTCATGGGGGGCGCCGTCTGCTACACCGCCGCGGCGAAGACGGCGCTGGCCGGCGTCGATCCGGGACTCATCGCCGAGCACGGCGAGGTCTCCGAGCCGGTGGCGATCGCGTTGGCCCGCGGCGCGCGCGAGCGTTTCGGGACGACGTACGGCATCGGCGTCACCGGCATCGCCGGACCGGGCGGGGGGACGGCGGAGAAGCCGGTCGGCACCGTTCACATCGCCGTCGCCGGTCCCGCGACTAACAAACATCGCAAGATGCTCTGGCCGATGGAGCGCAGCCTGTTCAAACGGATTACGACGCAGTCGGCGCTCGATCTGCTGCGATTGTTCATCGTGCGCGGGTGACGTACACTTTGTGTGCATGAAGCGGATGCATGTGACCCTCGACGAAGAGGCGCTGGAACAAGCGCGGCGGCTGACCGGAAAGAAGAGCTATTCCGAGACGATCAACCACGCCATCGCGCAGATCGTGAAGCAGGATCGATTGGGTAAGGCCATCGATGCCCTGGCGAAAGACCCGAACCCGTGGTGGCCCGGATACGTCGAGGAAATGGCGCCGGATGTTGCTGAATATCTGAAGAAGAAAGAGAAGCCGCGCCGCAGAACAGCCGCGAGCACCGTCCGAGCGCCGCGCGTCAAGCAAGCGAAACTCCGTGGTTCTCGTTGACACGAGCGTCTGGATCCAGAAGCGGTCTGCCGACGAGCTTTTCGCGTTGGCCAACGATGAGTTGCTGGCGATCTGTCCACCGATTCTTCAGGAACTGCTGCAGGGTGCGTGGGATCAGGTGCGACGGAACCGAGTGCACACGATTGCGGACAATTCGGGCATGCTCGACTCGCCGGTTCCGATAGAGCGCTTCGAAGTCGCCGGTGCGATGTACTGTACCGCTCGCGCTCGATCTTTTACAATTCGTTCGTCGAACGACTGCCTCATCGCTGCGATCGCCATGCATCACGACGTTCTGCTGCTGCACGGTGATCGGGACTTCGATTACATCGCCCAGCTTTTCCCGCTGCGGGCGCGCAACATCAACCTTTCCGCTTGAACACGTTTGTGAAGCCTACCGGAGTAATCGCGCCGCTCGATCCGTTACCGTGCCGCATGATCGAAAGCTTCGCCCACCTTCAGCAAATTGCCCTCGACCTCGACCTTGCCGACGTCTTTCTGGAAAGCGACGAGCAAGAGCACGCCATCCCCGGCGATCAGATCCTCGAAGCGCTGCGGCGCCGCCGCGCCGTGATGCGCGATTGCATCGAGCGAGGCAAGGGGGGCGGCACGTCGATGGGGAAGCTGGTCGGCAACGAGGCCAAGTTGCTCAATGACGCCTTCCTGGCCGGGCGCACGTTCCTCGATCCGCTGACGGTCAAGGCCGAGATCTACGCGCTGTCGGTGATGGGGGAGAACTCGCGGATGGGGGTCATCGTCGCCGCGCCGACGGCTGGTGCGGGGGGCGTCGTCCCCGGCATGCTGCTGGCGCTGGAGGAAGAGCGCAACATCGATACCGAAAAGACCGTCCGCGCGCTCGTCGTCGCCGGCGGAGTGGGATCGATCATCGCCCTCTCGGCGAACATCTCCGGCGCCGCCGGCGGTTGTCAGAACGAGGTCGGCGTCGCCGCGGCGATGGGTGCGGCTGCCGTGGCCTACATGATGGGCGGAACACCTCGTCAATCCATTCACGCCGCCGCGATCGCTCTCAAGAACACCCTCGGCCTGGTCTGCGATCCCGTCGGCGGCCTGGTGGAAGTGCCGTGCGTGAAGCGCAACGCCATCTTCGCCGTCCACGGCCTCACCGCGGCGCAGCTCGCCCTCGCCGGTGTCGAGTCAGTCATCCCGATGGACGAGGTCGTCGAAGCGATGGTCCGCATCGGCCGTGCCCTTCCGCGCGGCCTGCGGGAGACCGCGGAAGGCGGCCTGGCCACGACGCTCACTGGCTGCACCATCGGCGATCGTCTGAAGACCGAAGCGAACGAACGCCGCGCGGAACGGGCGGCGGAAAGGGAACGGGCGGCGCAGGAGCGGAAGGAATCGGTGCACTAGCATCCAAAAGCTTCACCACAGGGACACTGAGGACACAGAGGCTCTGCTTTTCTCTGTGTCCTCAGTGCCTCTGTGGTTGAAAGGTTTCTAAGCGAACGTTACGGATAGTACCCCCGGATCGTCTTCGCTTTCCCTTCGCTTACCTGCACATCCACCGTACGCCATTTCGAGCCGGGCTTGACCCCCTCCGGTGGGTAGAAGCCGAGGATGTATTGGGAGCGGATCTCGTTCTGGATGTCGGTGTAGATGCGGCCCAGGTCGGAAGCCTGATCGATGTAGTAGGCATTGCCTCCGGTCTCGCTGCAGAAGTGGCTGAGTTTGTAGCGCGCGTCGACTTCAGTGCTCCGGATGCCGATGCCGATGGCGTAAATGGGAACGGCGGCGCGGCGGGCGTACTCGATGGCCTGATCGTACGAGAACTTCGATGAGGTGTCTTTGCCGTCGGTGACCAGTACCAGCGCGCGTTGTCCCTTCACGCCGAGGAAGTTGTAGAGCGAGTAGACGATGGCGTCGTAGAGAGATGTTGATTCTTCCGCGCGCAGTTTGGCCAGGCTGGCGTTCATGTCATCCAGGTGAGGTGACCAGTGCTGGATGAGCTGAGGCTGTGAATCGAACGATACGAGGAAGGCGCGATCGCCCTTGCGCATCACGTTCGTGAAGAACTGCGATGCTGCCTTCTGCGCTTCGGCCATCCGCGGCTGCATCGACGCCGAGGTGTCGATGGCAAGACCGATCGAGAGCGGGAGGTTGGTCACGTGCTCGAACCTGGCCACCTTCACCGGCTTCCCTTCATCGAGCACGGTGAAGGCCTGTTGCTGCAGGTCATTGATTGGATGGCCGTCGCGCAGCACGGTGGTCGGCATCTCGACGAGATGAACGTTGACCTCTTCCATGAACTGCGGCGTATTGAACGTCACCACGTCTTCGATGGGCGGCTGCTCGGGAACGTCCTTGAGCGACGCCACGGCGCGGAGGTAGCCGATGCTGTCGGTCGATGGAATGTCGATGACCTGCACGTACGGTGGTCCGAAGAGCGTGGCCACGCGCGCTTCGTTGAGGAAGAGCTCGAGCCTGTCGAGTTGCTTTCCCTCGGGGACGTTGACGGCCATCTCCACACGCGTGCGCCCGTGCAGTTTCAAAGCAACGCGGGGCGAGACGATACGGACGCGGAATGGATCGTTGCCAGTGTTCACGGTGGCCTCGTCGCCGCCGATCATTTCTCCTTTGTCGTTCAAGGCCAGCGCGCGAATGCGATGAACCTGGGGAACGCTGCCGAAGTCGAGATCGAGGGCGTAGGGCGGCTGGCGTTTGCTCATGATCTTTCGGCCGTCGAGGTAGAACTCGACGGCGGCGATGCCTTCGCCCTCGACGACCGTGTCGATGTGCTGCGTTCCGCTGAGCAACTCGTCCGGTAGAGGGAGGATGCGCAGCAGCGGCGCGTTCGACTCGATCCTCTCCTTGATCGTTTCCAGCGCCGCCGCCGAGGTCTCCTTCAGGTGCTGCGCTTCGGGGGAGCCGGCGATCTCCGGGACCGTGATCTTTTGTTCGATGATCGCCTCGGATGTGCCATTCAAGTCGGCGATCTTGATACGCGCCTGGTAGTCGGCCGGCTGGAGGAGCCGGTCGACGACGACCGCGAGCTGGTCGGACTTGACGTCGGCGGGGTAGTCAAAGCGGTACCGATAGCTTTCGAAGAGCCGGTCGTCCTTCAGCACCTCGCCGACGACGTCGAGGCTGTAGAGCTTCATGCCGCCGACGTCTTTCAGGACGAGCTGCGCCCGCGGCACGAGAATGGTCATCTCGGCGGCGGTGCGGCTGCCCTGTTTCGCGGGATAAGAGACCGAGAGTTGCGCCGGCAGCGGCTTCGCGCCGGAGGTGGGCATGACTACCGAATGGAAGATCTTTCGAACCTGCTCCGGATCGACTGCCGGCGGTTGGAAAAGCCTGGCGTTGTCGAGCGTCCGGAGTTGCACCGCTCGGATGGCGTTCAGCGTGTCGTCGGATCGTGAGCACTCATCCTGCAGATGAGTGATGAGCGTGCGCGGCACGAGCCCGAACACCCGTTGCATCGCCGCTTCCTTGCTGCCGGTCGTGGCGACAACCATGTTCGAAAAGAGATCGTATATCGCATCCGAGGCGTTCGAATACGGCTGCCATAGGACGTAGTCGCCGCCCTGGCGCGGAAGATAGAAGAGGAATCGCGCCTGGCGCTCAAATCCCTTCAGGCCGCGATACGTCCAGAACTCCATCGGCTGAAGGAGGACGCAATCAGGCGGTACCCAGATCTCGGGCTCTCCATGGAGTACGTAGGCACGTGCGCGGTCTGAGCTAAGAGATCGGTAACGTTCTTTTGCCGTGACGAGGCGCTCGTAGTAGACCTGCCTGAAGTTGACGATCCCCTCGGTCAGGTCATGTCTGCGCCAGAAATCGTCGATGTAGAGGTCGCGCTGGACATCGCTCTCCAGGATCAGGAAGGTATCGAGCTCCGTCTCCTGCATGATCGGCTCGACGTCGGTGAGGAACTGCCGGTAGATGTCCGCGAGCTTCGCGATCCGCTCCTTGCGCTCGCGGCGCGAGAGCTTGACGACGCCCTGGGCCGACGGTGGCGGAAGCGTCTGCGCGACGCCTGCCACGCCGAACGCGAAGAGGAGAAGAGCGGCCGTAGCCACGGACAACCACCGTCCACCCTGAACGCGCGCGAAGGGCGTATTCGCCGCGTTAGCGGCGTCAAAGATGGTAGCCAGGGGTGCGAGCGTTTTTTGCGAGCACCCCTGGACCGATGCGGTCCGAAATAGTGCCGCGTCAGCGGCACCGGAATGGATGCCGGATGCTCCGGTGCCGCTGACGCGGCACGATTCCTGGGGATCTCCGTACCAGGGGTGCTCGCAAAAAGCGCTCGCACCCCTGGCTACCTTCTGCCGGCCGCTAACGCGGCGACGTAACGTCCAAGCCCCATCAACCGCGAGGAGCGCACAGAACGCGCGAAGCGCAAACAACGCGCCGAGCGCAGACAACGCGAAGAGCGCAGAGAACGCGCGGAGCGCAGAGAACGCGCGGAGCGCAGAGAACGCGCCGAGCGCAGACAACGCGCGGAGCGCAGACAACGCGCGAAGCGCAAACAACGCGCGGAGCGCAGATCTCATGGGTAGTAACCGCGAATCGTCTTGGCCTTTCCGTCGCTGACCTGTACCTCCACGGCTCGCCATTTCGAGCCCGGCTTGACGCCCTCGGGCGGGTAGAAGCCGAGGATGTATTGGGAGCGCAGCTCGTTCTGAATATCGGAGTAGATGTGTCCCAACTGGTTGGCGTTATCGATGTAGTAGGCGTTGCCGCCGGTCTCGGTGCAGAAGCGGCTCAGTTTGTAGCGGGTGTCGACCTCGGTGCTCCGAATGCCGATGCCGATGGCGTAGATAGGAACGGCGGCGCGGCGGGCGTACTCGAGGGCCTGATCGAAGGAGAACTTCGATGAGGTGTCCATGCCGTCGGTGACCAGCACCAGCGCCCGCTGGCCCTTCACGCCGAGGAAGTTGTAGAGCGAGTAGACGATGGCGTCGTAGAGCGCCGTCGACTCCTCGGCGCGAAGCTTGGCCAGCCCGGCGTTCATATCGGCCAGGCGTGGCGACCAGCGCTGGATGAGCAGCGGCTGGGTATCGAACGACACCAGGAATCCCCGGTCGCCCTTCCGCATGACGTTGGTGAAGAACTGCGAAGCCGCCTTCTGCGCCTCCGCCATCCGCGGCTGCATCGACGCCGAGGTGTCGATGGCCAGGCCGAGCGAAAGCGGCAGGTTGTTCACGTGCTCGAACTTCGACACCTTCACCGGTTTCCCTTCGTCGGTCACCTTGAACGCCGCTTCGAGAAGATCGTTGATCGGATGGCCGCCGCGCATCACGGTGGTCGGCAGCTCGACGAGGTGGACGTTCACCTCCTCCATGAACTGCGGCGTATTGATCATCACCAGATCTTCGACCGGCGGCTGTGCATCCTCCTGCAGCGAAGCCACCGCGCGGATGTAGCCGACCCCTTCCTGGGCCGGGATCTCGATGGTCTGGACGTACGGCGGTCCGTACAGCGAGGCCATCTTCGTGTCGTTCAGGAACAGGTCGACACGATCGAGCTTCTTTCCCTCGGGGACGTTGACGGCCATCTCCACGCGCGTGCGGCCGTGAAGCTTGAAGGCGATGCGCGGCGAGATGATGCGGACGCGGAACGGGTCGTTGCCGGTATTGAGAACGATCTCATCGCCGGTGACGGCTTCGGCGCTGGCGTTGAGGGCCACGGCGCGTACGTGGCGCACCTGCGGAACGTTGCCGAAGTCGAGGTCGAGCGTGTAGGGCGGCTGGCGCTTGGTCATCACCTTCTTGCCGTCGAGATAGAACTCGACGGCCTTGATGTCGTCGCCGAAGGCGATGGTCTCGATGTGCTGGATCCCGCTGAGCAGATCGTCGTTGAGGGGCACAATGCGCAGCCGCGTGGTGTTTGAGTCGATGTCGTCCTTGAGCTGCGACAGCGCCGAGGTGGCGCTCTCCTTCGCTTTCTGCTGTTCCGGCGTGTCGAAAATCTCCGGGACGGTGAGCTTCTGCTCGACGATGGCCTCGGCGCTGGAGTTGATGTCCTGCACGCGGACGCGGGCCATGTACTCGTTGGGGCGGAGGAAGCGATCGATGACCACGGCGACCTTGTCCTCCTTGATATCGCCGGGGTAGTCGAAGCGGTAGCGATAGTTTTCGAAGAGCTGACCCTCCTTCAGCACTTCGCCGGTGACGTCGAGGCTGTAGAGCCTGGCGTTGTTGACTTCCTTCAGCGTGAGCTGCGAACGAGGCACGAGGATGGTGATCTCGGCGTCGGTGCGGCTGCCCTGCTTGGCCGGGTATTTCACGCTGATCTCGTGCGTGAGAGGCAGTGCGCCCGGGGTGGCCAGGACGACGGAGCGGAGGATTTTGTGGACATCCTCCTCATTGACCGCCGGCGGCTCGAAGACGCGCATGAGGTCGAACTTGTTCAACTGCGCCTGGTAAACAGCCCGCAGGAATTCATCGCCGTCCTTGCAGCGATACTCGAGGTTCGTCATCGACGCGCCCGGAGAGACCGGCCCGAAGACCCGTTGCGTGGCGGAATCGCCGCCGCTGATGTCGGTCCCGATCTCGTCCTGAGAGACCAGCTCCTTCATGGCTTCGTTGTCATACGGCGCGAAGAGCTTGTAGTCGATTCCGTTGCGCGGCTGGTAGAAGAGGAAGCGAACGTCGTGTCCAAGGCTCTGGACGAAGCCGTACTTCCAGATCTCGGCGGGCTGCATCAGCCGGCAATCGAACTTGATGCGCTCGTCAGGCTGGCCATGGATCAGAAAGATGCGGCCACGGTCGGAGGAGACGTTCTTGAACTCCTCCCTCACGGTCTCGAGACGGTCGTAGTACTGATCGCGAAAGCTGTGGTTGGTCGTGCCGTTGGCGACGTCACGGCGACGCCAGAATTCGGTGATGTAGATGTCGCGCTGCGGGTCGGTCTCGAGAATGAGATACGTGTCGAGCTCCGCCGGATTCATGATCGGATCGACGTCGGTCAGGAACTGGCGATACTTTTCGCTGAGGTTCTTGATGCGGTCTTTGCGCTCGCGGCGGGAGAGTTTGCGCACGCCCTGATCGGGGGCCGGCGGTTTCGCTTTGGCATCCGGTGCGGGAGCCGGAGCAGCCGCCGGCGCCGGCTGCGGATCAGGCTGCGCGGGAGGGGTTTGTGCGAACGTCGCCACCGCGGCGAACATTACGGCAATCAAGACGGCAATGATCTTGTTCATCTGGGACCTCGGGATACGAAGGACAATAGACGACTCTCATGCGCATCTACCTCGACAACAACGCCACCACACCGCTGCACCCGGCGGTGCTGGAAGCGCTGGAAAGATCGCTGCGGGATGTCTTCGGCAATGCATCGAGCATTCATAAGGAAGGCCAGTCCGCACGCCGTGCGATCGAAGATGCCCGCGAATCGGTGGCGAGGTTGATCGCCGCCGAAGCGCGGGACGTCGTCTTTACGAGCGGCGGCACCGAGTCTAACAACGCGGCGATCTTTGGCGTGGCAGGACAGGATGGTCGTCATCACATTGTCACAACGGCCATCGAGCATCCCTCTGTGCTCGAACCGGTTACCGAACTGGAACGGCGCGGTCACGCGGTGACGATCGTCGCTCCCTCGCGCAGCGGGGTCGTCAATGCCGGCGCGGTGATCGCCGCCATCCGTCCGGAGACGCGGCTGGTGTCGATGATGCTCGCCAACAACGAGACGGGTGTCCTCCAGCCGGTGGCGGAAGTGGCCCGTGTCTGCCGCGAGCGTTCGGTTCATTTCCACTGCGATGCCGTGCAAGGGGCGGGCAAGGTCGACATCGATGTGCCGGCCCTCGGCGCCGACACGCTGGCGCTCTCCGCCCATAAGCTGCACGCGCCGAAGGGGATTGGGGCGCTCTACGTGCGCCGCGGGCTCTCCCTCGACCGCCACATTCTCGGCGGAGCCCAGGAGCGCCGGCGGCGGGCCGGAACCGAGAATGTGCCTTTGGCAGCGGCGTTCGGCGTGGCGGCGGAGATCGCACGCGATCGTGTTGACGTTGGCGCGTTGCGCGATGCGCTGGAGCGCGCATTGCTCGCGGCAGGCTTTTCGATCGTCATCAACGGTGCTGATGTTCCGCGCATCCCGAACACGAGCAGCGTCACCTTCGGCGGCGCCGACGCCGAGGGGATCGTCATCGGGTTGGATCTCAGCGGCGTGGCGGTCTCTACTGGTGCCGCCTGCTCCTCGGGGCGGATCGAGCCGAGCCACGTGCTGCTGGCAATGGGCCTGACCCCGGACGAAGCCCGCGCCACGGTCCGCTTTTCGCTGAGCCGGTTTACGACGATTGCTGAGATCGACCGCACGGTGGCGCTGCTGCGCGAGATCGTGCCGCGGTGCATGCACGACGGCGGTCGCGATGTGCCGCGATAGCGGCAAGAAGAAGGTAGCGAGGGGTGCGAGCGCCTTTTGCGAGCACCCCTCGTAGTCGTGGGATTGAGAATCGTGCCGCGTCAGCGGCACCGGAAGAGGATGTGTTGTAAATATCCAGTGCCGCTGACGCGGCACCAAACAAACGAACTCGTTACGAGGGGTGCTCGCAAAGAGCGCTCGCACCCCTCGCTACCTTCCTTAGCCGCTACGCGGCGCGAAACCCGCCTCCGCCGGCTTTGAACCCCTCACATCGAATAACCCTTGCCCAGCCACGGTTTGTTTGGCACAGTTGTCAACGGGTCCTGATGTCTAACCACCACATTCTCGAGGGCGATCTCTCGCGCATTCAGTTGCCGGACGTTCTGACCTTTGTGTCCATGATCCGTGGAACGGGCAAACTGTTTCTTCAGCACGATCGGCTGGAACGGTCGATTCATTGGAAGGATGGCGAGATCGTTTTCGCCTCTTCCAACTCTCCCGAGCACTCCCTCGGCATGTTCCTGCTGCGCAACGGCAAGATCACGCAGGCGCAGTACGAGGAGTCGAAGCGTCGGGTGACCGCGCAGACGCGTCACGGCAAGCTCCTCGTGCAGATGGGAGCCATCTCGCCGAAAGAGCTCTGGTGGGGCGTGAAGAATCAGGCGTTGGAGATCATCTTTTCGCTCTTCAGTTGGAAGGAAGGGAGCTTCATTTTCGGGGACGCCACCGATGAGCTGGTAAACGAGCGGATCGTCCTGTCGATCAATACCGCCACCGTGATCATGGAAGGGATCCGCCGCCTCGATGAGACTGCCGTGATCCGGGAGAAGATCACCAGCCTGGACATGGTCTTCCTGAAGGTGCCGGGGACGGTGCCTGACTTCGGATCGCTGGAGATGAGCGAGCACGAGGTCGCGCTCTATAAAAACCTTGACGGGAAACGGTCGATCCGCGCGCTGATCGGCGGCTCGGAAATGACCGAGTTCGAAGTGACGCGCATCCTCTTCCAGCTCCTCTCGGCGCGCCTGGTGGAAGTGGTGCCGGAGGATAAGTCGATCCACCCCGTTTTCCTCGACGTGGAGGACTCGCCGGAGCTGCTGAAGGTGATCTCGACGTACAACGACATGTTCGGCCGCCTCTACGACGCGCTGCTGAACGCCGTCGGCGAGGTGTCGGCCCGTGACATCGTCATTACGGCGATGCAAAACGCCGAGGCCGACGAGCTCTGGAGCGGCGTCTTCTTCGACCAGTACGGCCGCTTCGACGAGAACATGCTCATCGCCAACATCTCCGAGCTCCCCTTCGAGCGCCGCAAGGCGGTTCTGGACGAGGGGCTGAACACGCTGCTGTCCGTCCAGCTTTTCGAGGTCTCGCAACACCTCGACTCGGCCGGGAAGGTGGATGTGTTCCGTTTCATCAGCGATCAGAAGGCGTCGCTGGAGTCGTTGATCCTATCCTGAGGTCGCGGGGTCTCGCGGTTTCGGGGTCTCGCGGCCCCACCCCGCCGAGACTGCGCAACCACGAGACCGCGCAACCGCATCGCTCAGGTAGACTGCACACTCATGTATCCGACGCTAATCAAAATCGGTTCCTTCGAGATCACCACCTTCGGTCTGATGATGTTCGCGGCGTTCATCATCGGCGGGTGGGTGTTGACGCGGCAGTTCCGCCGCTACGGTCTCACCGACGACGCCGCGTCATCGATCGTCATGGCGGCCGCGCTCGGCGGTATCGCCGGCGCGAAGATCTACTACGCCATTCTTTTCCACGACTGGCATCTTCTGCTCGACCGCGCGGGCCTGGTCTGGTACGGCGGCCTGCTCGGCGGCCTTCTTGGCTGCAGCGGATACATCCTGGCGAGGAAACTCGACTTCTTTAACGTCGCCGATGCCGCCGCCCCGGGGCTCGCGATCGGTTACGCGCTCGGCCGCATCGGATGTTTCCTCGTCGGCGACGACTACGGCCGGCCGACGGATTCGTGGATTGGTATCGCCTTCCCCAAGGGATCGCCGCCGACGACCGCCGAAGCGCTCCGGCAGTTCGGCGTTCACCTCGATCCCTCGATTCCTCCCGATAAGATCCTGCGCGTGCATCCGACGCAGCTCTACGAGTCCGCCTCCGCATTCGTGATGTTCGCAATCCTGATGTACGCCGCCCGCCGCCCGCACCCGAAGGGGCGGATCTTCGGACTCTTCCTGGTCCTGATGGGTATCGAGCGCTTCCTGGTTGAGATCGTTCGTGCCAAAGACGATCGATTCCTCGGGCCGTTTACCGTCGCTCAGCTTATAAGCGTGATCGTGCTGGTGGTCGGAATAGCTCTCATCGCGAGCCGGCGAAAGCAAGAAGCTCTATCCGCAGATATCGCAGATGCACACAGATAAGACCGTCTTATCTGCGTCTCATCTGCGTAATCTGCGGATGAGCTTTTAGTACCTCGTCACTCGTGCAACGTACGCGTCAAAGTTCGCTTTCATCTCCCCGATCGAATCCCCGCCGAACTTCTCCCTCATCGCATCCGCCAAGGTAATCGCCAGCATCGCCTCGCAGACGACGCCGCAGGCGGGGACGGCGGTGACGTCGCTTCGTTCCCACTGCGAGCGATGCGGCTCGTGCGTTTCGATGTCGACCGAGGGGAGGCCGCGGCGCAGGGTGGAGATCGGCTTCATGTACGCGCGGACGACGACGTCCTGGCCGTTGGTCACGCCTCCTTCGAGGCCACCGGCGCGGTTCGACGTCCGGTGGTAGCGCCGTTCTTCGTCGAAGTAGATCGGGTCATGAACCTCGGAACCGATGCGCCGCGCCGCGGCCACGCCGTCGCCAACGGACACGGCTTTGACGGCATGGATGGAGAGGATGGCCTGGGCGATGCGGCCGTCCACCTTCTCGTTCCACTGGATGTACGACCCGAGGCCGATGGGGACGTTGTGCGCGGCGGCGACGATTGTGCCGCCGAGCGTTTCGCCCGCTTCGCGCGCCTTGTCGACCGCAGCCACCATGGCATCCTCTACTTGGCGATTCACAGCGCGCAACGGAGAATCGTCATCGACGGCGAGGAGCTCGTCCCACGACGGTGAGTAGTCAGGATCGCCCGCTGCGCCGACGGAGACGACGCCGGAACGCAGCTCGATGCCAAAGTTGCGCAACAGCTCCTTCGCCATCGCCCCCGCGGCAACGCGCGAGGCCGTTTCGCGCGCCGAGGCGCGCTCGAGGATGTCGCGAAGATCGCGGCGGTCGTACTTCATCCCACCGATCAGATCGACATGTCCCGGCCGCGGTGCATGAACCCGCCGTTTCTCCGCCTCCGCCGGATCCACCTCCCACACACCCATCGCCGCTTCCCAGTTCTTGAAATCGTCGTTGCGGACCACGATAGCGATCGGGGAGCCGAGCGTTTCGCCGCCGCGCACGCCGCCGGCGATCTCGACCTCATCGTGCTCGATGTTCATCCGCCCGCCGCGCCCGTAGCCGTGCTGCCGCCGCGCCATGTCGCGGTTGATCCGCGCGCGGTCGAGCCGCACGCCGGCGGGCATTCCCGTGACGATGACCGTTAGTTGCGGCCCGTGCGACTCGCCGGCGGAGAGGAAGGTGAAGTGCGGCATCGTGGGGGAAGTCTAGTAGATGCCGGGGGAGGTTGATCCGCAGATGACGCAGATAAAACGCAGATAAGAAGATGGACGCAACTCTGAAATCTGCGTTTCATCTGCGTCATCTGCGGATTCGATTCTTCGTAACCCCCTCTGCTACCCTCCTCTCCCGATGGACAAGTCCTCCCTGCGCGATCTCTTCCCGGTCACGAAGAACGTCGTCTACTTCAACCATGCCGCACTCGGGCCGCTGTCGACGCGCGCTCACGACGCGATGGCGGCGTTCATCCGCGATCAGCGCGACTTCGGGGCGGTGCACTGGAAGGATTGGTATGCCGAATACGATCGCCTGCGCACGGTCGCCGCGCGGCTGATCGGTGCGGAGCCGGGTGAGATTGCCATCCTCAAGAACACCTCGGAAGGGCTGTCGTTCGTGGCCGAGGGGTTTCGGTGGGAGAGGGGAGACAACGTCGTCAACACCGATCTCGAGTTCCCCTCCAACTCCACTCCTTGGAGAAAACTTGACAGGCGGGGGGTTGAGGTGCGGGTCGTGCAGAGCCACGATGGTGCCTTCACGGCTGACGACGTCGCGCGTTGCGTCGACGGCCGCACGCGCATCGTCACCGTCTCCGCGGTGGCCTTTCACAACGGCTTTGCGGCAGACCTCGACGCCATCGGCGATCTGTGTGCCCGGCGCAACGTTCTCTTCTGCGTCGATGCCATCCAGGCCGTCGGCGTCCTCCCGATCGACGTGAAACGGTCGAAGATCACCTTCCTCGCCGCCGACGGGCACAAGTGGATGTGCGGCTCGGAGGGGGCGGCCATCTTCTTCGTCGCGGCGGAACATCGCCACAAGCTGGAAGTGCTCGAGAACGGCTGGACAAACATCGAGCGCAAGGGGAAATTCATTGACTGCCCGATCGGCCTGATGCCCGACGCGCGGCGATTCGAGGCCGGCTCGCTGAACACGACCGGTATCTATGGCCTGCGCGCGGCCGTCGATCTGCTGCTGGAGATCGGGATCGTCGATATCAGCGAAGAGACCACGCGCATCGCCGCGCTGCTTGCGAACCGGCTCGATGACATCGGCTTCCGCGTGGCCACGCCGCGTCCGATCCGCTCCGGGATCGTCGGCGCGCTTCCGCCTCCGGGCGAGACGTCGCTGCTGAAATGGCATCGCCTCCTGGAGGGAAACGGCGTCATCTGTGCGCCCCGCGAAGGGATGCTCCGCTTCTCGCCGCATTTCTACAATGTGGAGAGTGAGATCGACCGGGTCATCGACGTCCTGAGAGACGCTGCCGAGGGCGCTTGACCATCCGGGAGGGAGACCTCATCATCCTTCCATGCCTGTCATGACGATTCTTCTCAGCGTGATCGCCCTGATCATCGGTGCGATCGTGGGGTGGGTGGTTGCGAGCGCGAGGAAAACCGGCGAGATTCAGCGTGCGCTGGCTGAGCGCGACCTCGCGCGCGCGGAGCGCGAGCGCAGCGAGGCGGTTGCAGCCGAGGCTCGGCGTGTGGCGTCGATCGAATCGCAGACCCGCGCGGTCGCCGAGACCCAGGCCGGCTTTCTCAGCGACGCCCGCAAACAGATGGAAGAGGCATTCGCCGCCACGGCGCAGAAAACGCTGGCATCGATCAGCACGACCTTCCTCGAACTGAACAAAGCGCACCTCGACGGCTCCAAAGGGGAGATCGTCTCCTCGCTCGACACCAAAAAGGCCGAGATCGGTACGATGCTCCAGCCGTTGCGCGAGATGCTCGACCGCTACGCCGGCGAGCTGACCAAAAGCGAGCACTCGCGCAATGAGGCTTATGGCGGCCTGCAGGAGCAGATCCGGGCGCTGCTCGCGGCGCAGGAGCTCTCCCAGCGCGAAGCGTCGCGCCTGGCAAACGCACTCGACTCGCCGGCAGTGCGCGGCTCGTGGGGGGAGAACTCGCTGCGGCGCTGCATCGAGCTGGCCGGCATGAGCGAGTTGTGCGACTTCGACGCGCAGGAGACCTTCCTGAGCGATGAGGGACGGCGCCTTCGGCCGGACGTCGTCATCCACCTGCCCAACAAACGCGTCATCGCCGTCGACGCCAAGGTGCCGTTGACCGACTACAGCATCGCCGCGAACGAGAGCGATGAGACGCGCAAACGGGAGGCGCTCGTCGCCCACGCCCGCACGTTGCGCCGACACATCGAATCGCTCAGCCGCAAGGAGTACCAGGCCAGCGTCGGCGACAGCCTCGACTTCACCGTCATGTTCCTCCCCGGCGAGCACTTCCTCTCCGCGGCCCTGGTCACCGATCCGATGCTCTTCGAGTACGCGGTCGAGAAGAAGATCTATCTGGCCTCGCCGACCGTCCTCCTGCCGCTGTTGCGCGCCGTGGCCGCTGGATGGAAGGCCGAGCGCACCGAGGAGAACGCCAAGAAGATGCACGACGCCGGCGTCGAGCTCTTCAACCGTTTCGTGAAGGTGATGGACATCATCTCCGAGATCGGCGGTGCGCTGGCGAAAACGGTCGAACAGTACAACAAAGCGATCCGTTCCATCGACACGCGCCTCTGGCCGAAGGGACAGGAGCTGCAACGGATGGCCGGCAGCGGCAAGGAGCTGGAGCCGCTCTCCCAGGTCGACACCGTCCCGCTGGAGTCGTCGAGGCTGCGTTTAACGATGCAGGGGGAGGAGCCGGCGGAGGTGCTGCCGTTCCCGTGAACCGCGGCGCTTCGCCCGTTGTCTGCGCCCATCGCCGCGTGAGAAGGTGTGACTAAGCAAATACGGTAAAATCGGCTCGTGAAGACGATTGAGATTCCTGACGAGTTGTTCAGTAAAACCGAGGCGACCGCTGCCTCGCGAGGTGAGACTCTTGGAGAGTTCATCAACGAGGCGCTTACGGTACGGCTCGCCTTGACGAGCCGTACGACGTCACCTCAAACTGGATGGCGAAGCGTTTTCGGCCTTGCGGATGCAGAGATGGTCGAGAGTGTCGACGAAGTGCTCGCCGAGGAATTCGAGCAGGTCGATCCCTCGGAGTGGCGTTGATCCTAGACACAAACGCCATCTCGAATCTTTTCAAGGGCGATCCTTTGCTTTCTGCGATCCTCGCCGCGGAAACCCAGCATCATCTACCAGTGATCGTGATCGGTGAATATCGGTACGGATTGGCCAGGTCGCCCATCGTGCCGAACTTGAGCGAATGCTGGATCTCTTGATCCACCAATCGATGGTCCTTTCAATTGATGTGAGTACGGCTGCTCACTATGCGAACCTTCGCGAGGCGCTTCGTCAGATTGGACGCCCCATTCCTGAGAACGATTTATGGGTGGCCGCACTCGCAACGCAGTACGGCCTTCCGGTCATCAGCCGCGATTGCCATTTCGATGCCGTGCCCGGAGTAGAACGGCTGGCTTGGTAGCTGCGGCCGACATCGGACGCCCCTAACTGACCACCGACAACCGACAACGCGGCCAAGCCGCAGTTATGCTATTCTCGCCCGCCATGAACGCCCCCCCGAACGAGGTAAACGAGTCGACGGTTTGTCCGGTCGACTCGTCGCTTTGGCTATAGCGCCTCCCTTCTGACAACCTCGTCTCGATGGTGTAGCGCCTGATCCCGTCAGTATCCACGCGCCGACGTTCAGGAGCTTCCCAATGATCACCGTTGTCGATAACTACGATTCGTTCACGTACAACCTGGTCCAGCAGATCGAGAGGATCTCCGCGTTCGAGCTCCAGGTCGTCCGCAATGACGCCTTCGAAGTCGATGCTCTTCTCGACCAGGAGCCGGAAGCGATCGTGATCTCGCCCGGCCCAGGCACGCCGGCGCGCGCGGGCCGCATCCTCGAGCTGATCCGCGCGAACGAGTCCATCCCGCTCCTCGGCATCTGTCTCGGGCACCAGGCCATCGGCCAGGCGTTCGGCGCGCGCATCGTCCGCGGGCGTGTGCCGGTGCATGGCAAGCTGAGCGAAGTCCGGCACGAACGGCGCGGCCTCTTCACCGGTTGCCCGACGCCGATGCAGACAGCGCGCTATCACTCGCTCGTCGTCGACCGCGATTCGCTCCCGAGCGAGCTGCGCATCGACGCCGAGACCGACGACGGCGTGGTCATGGCCATCGCTCATCGCGACCGCCCCATCTACGGCATCCAGTTCCATCCCGAGTCGTATGGCACCGAGGGGGGCGACAAACTGATCGCCAACTTCCTGGCGGAGGTGCGCCAATGATCGACGTCGCCATTCGACGGGTCGCGGAGGGGCAGCACCTCGACCGCGACGAAATGCACGAGGTGTTCAGCGAAGTGATGGACGGCCATGCCACCGACGTTCAGAAGACCGCGCTCCTCATCGCACTGCGCATGAAAGGGGAGACCGCGGACGAGATCACCGGCGCGGCCATGGCCATGCGCGAGCGCGTCACGCCGCTGACGGTCGACCGCGAGCAGATCATCGACACCTGTGGCACCGGCGGCGATGGGCGCGGGACGTTCAACGTCTCTACGGTCGCCGCGCTCGTCGCCGCCGGCGCGGGCGCCTCAGTGGCCAAGCACGGCAACCGTGCGGTGTCCTCATCGTGCGGCAGCGCCGATGTTCTCTCCGCGCTCGGTGTGAACATCGACCTCGACGCGGCCAGGATGAGCGAAGTCCTTCGCCGCATCGGCATCTCCTTTCTTTTCGCACCTAAACTCCATCCGGCCATGGGGGCGGTAGCGGCAATCAGGCGCGAGCTCGGCGTGCGGACGATTTTCAACGTCCTAGGTCCGTTGACGAATCCTGCCTTCGCCCGCCGCCAGGTTCTCGGCGTCTATTCGCTCCATCTCGTCGATGTCGTCGCCCGCGTTCTGCTGGCCCTCGGCGCCGATCACGCCGTCGTCGTCCACAGTCACGACGGCCTCGACGAGATCTCCATCTCCGCGGCCACCTGCGTCTGCGAAGTGCGCGGCGGCGAATTGCACAGTTACGAGCTTCGGCCGGAGGAGATCGGGGTCGAACGCCACAACATCGACGAAATCGCCGGCGGCGACAGCCGCGAGAATGCGCGCATCGCGCGGGAGATACTCGGTGGCGGCAGCGGCCCGCGTACCGAGATCGTGGCCGCCAATGCCGGGGCAGCGCTATACGTGTCGGGCGCCGCACCCACCATCCGTGACGGCGTGACGATGGCGCGCGAATCGATGGCCAGCGGACGGGCGATGGCAAAGCTGCAGGAGCTCGTGGCGGTGACGAATGAGTAGCGGAACGTCCATGACCATCCTCGACGACATCGTCTCCCAGACCCGCGCACGCCTCGGCAATGAACCGCCTCCCGGCCGCGCCATCGCCCACGATCCCCCTTTCGCATTCACGGCAGCGTTGCGAAAAAACCGCGTCAACGTCATCGCCGAGATCAAATCGGCCTCGCCGTCCGCGGGGCCGATCGTCGACAACCCGGATGTCGGGGCCATCGCCGCCGCGTACAAGGAAGGCGGCGCCGCGGCCGTCTCTATCGTCACCGAGCCGGACTTCTTCCATGGTTCACGGGAGTGGATCGCGCGAGTGGACGGCCTTCCCGTGCTGATGAAAGACTTCATCATCGACGAGTCCCAGCTCATCCGCGGCGTCGCGGCCGGTGCCAGCGCCATCCTGCTCCTGGCGTCGCTGCTCGACGCCGCGCAGATCCGCGACTTCATCGCCTGTCTCGATTCGTATTCGTGCGATGCCCTCGTCGAAGTTCATGACGAGGCAGAGTTGGATCGGGCGATCGGCGGCGGCGCCCGCATCATCGGCATCAACAACCGCAACCTGCGCGATTTCAGCGTCGACCTCGGCGCGTCCGAGCGGCTCGCGCCGCGTGTTCCCGGCGGCGTTCTCCGCGTCGCCGAGAGCGGGATCAAGACGCGAAGCGATATCGATCGGCTGCGCGACTCCGGCTTCGACGCCTTTCTCGTCGGTGAATCGCTGCTGCGGCAGAATGACCGCGCCGCCGCGGTGCGGAAACTGGTGCTCGGGATATGACCAAGATCAAGATTTGCGGCATCACCAGCGAAGACGACGCTCTTTTCTGTTCCGAGTGCGGCGCCGACTTTCTCGGCTTCATCTTTGTGCCGGCGTCGCCGCGGTATATCGAGCCGGAGAAGGCGGGAGCGATTGCGGCCCGGCTGCGCGAGAGCGGCCACGCGCCGAAATTCGTGGGCGTTTTTCACGACGCATCGGCCGACTACATTCGCGTGATCAGCGGCGTGGCCGGCCTCGATATCGTTCAGCTGCACGGCAGCGAGACCGACGACGACATCAGCGCGCTCGGTATCCCGGCCATCAAGACGCTCCACGTCGGCGAGACGCTGCCCGACACCCACGCCGCCCCGACCGCGGCCTGGCTGCTGTTCGACACCTACGACGAACGCCGCAGCGGTGGTACCGGGAAACGCTTCGACTGGGCGTTGCTGGCCACGTACGAGCGCTCGAAGCCGTTCTTCCTATCCGGCGGTCTCAACCCCGACAACGTCGTGGCCGCCATCAGCCTGGTGCGCCCCGACGCCGTCGATGTCGCCAGCGGCGTCGAGGCTTCGCCAGGCGTGAAGGACCACGCCAAGGTTGCGCGTCTGTTCGAGCGCGTGAGGAGATCATGAAGCGCTCGAACCTTCCCGACCGCCGCGGCTACTTCGGCGAGTTCGGTGGCAAGTACGTTCCCGAAACGCTGATGGCCGCGCTCGACGAGTTCGAGACGGCCTATCGCGGCCTGCGCCGCGACCGCGCCTTTCGCACCGAGCTCGACGACGTGCTGCGCGATTTCGTCGGACGCCCCACGGCGCTCACCGAGGCCAAACGATTCGCGGAGTTGTGCGGGGGCATGCGCCTCTTCCTGAAACGCGAGGACCTCAACCACACCGGCGCGCACAAGATCAACAACGCCCTCGGCCAGGCGCTCATCGCAAAGCGAATGGGCAAGAAAAGGATCATCGCCGAGACCGGCGCGGGCCAGCACGGCGTGGCCACGGCCACGGCCTGTGCGCTCCTCGGGCTCGACTGCGTCGTCTACATGGGCGAGGTGGACATGGCCCGGCAGGAGCTGAACGTTTTCCGCATGAAGCTCCTCGGCGCCGAGGTCGTGCCGGTGACGAGCGGCAGCCGGACGCTGAAGGACGCCATCAACGAAGCGATCCGTGACTGGGTCACGAACGTGCGGACGACGCACTACATCATCGGCTCGGTTCTCGGGCCGCATCCCTATCCGCTCGTCGTGCGCGATTTCCAGTCGGTGATCGGACGCGAGGCACTCGCTCAATTGCGGAAGAGAACAGGCTCGATCCCCGATGTGGCCATTGCCTGTGTCGGCGGCGGCTCGAATGCCATCGGACTCTTCTACGAGATGCTGAAGCACGAGTCGATCCGTTTCATCGGCGTCGAGGCGGGTGGACGCGGGCCAAACCTCGGCGATCACGCCGCGCGGTTCAGCGGCGGCGCGCTCGGCGTGCTGCACGGCACGCGCTCGATGGTGCTGCAGGACGAGTTCGGACAGATCGCCGAGACCCATTCGATCTCCGCGGGCCTCGACTATCCCTCCATCGGCCCCGAGCATGCTTACCTGCAGCAGATCGGCCGCGTGGAGTACCACGACTGCGGCGACGATCTCGCGCTCGAAGCGTTTCACAAGCTGAGCGAGTGCGAAGGCATCATCCCAGCCCTGGAGTCGTCGCACGCCCTCGGCTGGCTGCTGCGCAACGGCGCCTCAATCGGTAGCGGCAAGATCGTGATCGTGAACCTGAGCGGCCGCGGCGACAAAGATGTGCCCCAGATCGCGGCGATGGAGCAGGGATGAACCGCGTCCGCAAGCTCTTCCAGCGATTGAAAGCCGAGCATCGTTGCGGCCTGATCGCCTACATCACCTGTGGCGACGGCCCGACGGTCGAGATCATCCGCGCGCTGGAGGATGCCGGGGCCGATGCCATCGAGCTCGGCGTGCCGTTCTCCGACCCGATCGCCGACGGACCGGTCATCCAGGCCGCCGCGATGCGGGCGCTGAAGAGCGGCACGACGATCAGCGACATCTTCACAATCGCCCGCGCCGTCCGCGAGCGGAGCGAGATCCCGCTCATCGCCTTTTCCTACCTCAATCCCGTCCTCCGTCGTGGGATCGAGGAGTTTGCGGACGATGCCCACGCTGCCGGTATCGACTCCGTGCTGCTGACCGATCTCCCCGCCGAGGCCGCGGCGGAAGTGAAGCCTGCCTTCAGGAAACGGCAGTTGGGATCGATCTTTCTATTGGCGCCGACATCGAGCGATGCGCGGATCGCGGCCGTCGATCGCGCCAGCGACGACTTCATCTACTACGTCTCGACGATGGGCGTCACCGGAGCGCGCAGCGAGCTCGATCCCGCGCTTCTGACGCGTCTCGATGAAGTCCGCGCACAAGTCAGGAAACCGCTGGCCGTCGGCTTCGGCATCTCCAGGCACGAGCACTTCGCCTTGCTCAAGGATCGCTGCGACGCCATCGTCGTCGGCAGCGCCATCGTTCGGGCGGTGTCGGATGGAGACGCGGACGGCGCGCCGGAGCGGGCGGGTAGCGTGGTGCGCGAAATCGTCGGCCGATAACCCGCATTTCTCACACTCTCACCGGAATCGTCGGCACACTGTACCCCGTCGAGAGCCCTTCTCCCCCCAGCGCTTTTCAGCTGGGGGGAGAAGGTGCCGACAGGCGGATGAGAGGGCGTTGGCTCTCGCGAGCAGTGGACTATTTTCATGAATGGGCGGGGGAAACTCATGAAAACACGCAACTTCAGCGCGAGAACCGCCCCCTCATCCGCCTTCGGCACCTTCTCCCCCCGCAAAAAGCCGCGGTGGGAGAAGGACTCTCGACGAAGGGAGTCGCAAGTCGTTCAATCAGATCGTGAGAAATGGGGGCTAACCTTACTCGGAGGCCGGCGGTAGCGGCGGCTCCTCGGCAGGAATCGGCGCCGCTTGTGGCGGTTCCATCGACCTCTGAACTTCCCGAGTGCGGGAGCAGATGTGGCCGTAGACCTCGCGGGCGCGGCGTTTTTTTACGGCGAAGCGCATCACCGCTCTCGAGCGGCGGCCGAAGACCGTCACGAAATCGAGCTTCAGTACGAGCCGCACGATGAGAGCAATGAGGAACGGCAAGGCCAGGATGGCGAACGTGAGCGCGGCTCCCGCTTCGTGAGCGCCGAACTGAAAGCCCACGGCCAGAATGCCGAAGACGATCGACAGGAGAAGCATGACCACGACGTATCCCACGCCGTAGGCGCGGTGAATCGTGACGAGAAGAACGTCCTCGAACAACACGCGCTTGCGGGAGATCTCGTAACCCTCGCGGGAATCAACCTCGATGGCATCCGCCGTTTCGAAGATCAATTCGCGGATCATCACGCCCACGTTCCGCCCCAGCTTTCTGCGTGGAGTGGGCGTCATTTCATCGTCCCTTTCGCGAACCCGTAGATCATCAAGAGGATCAGGGCAAGTCCGCCCAGAATCTCCAAGACGGCGAAGATGACGACGATGACCAGTCCCACGATCGATCGCTCCTCGGCGCGCAACTGTTTGAACCCCTTGCTCGCATAGTAGAGCGCCACGGATCCGAAGACGGCACCGAGGAACATCAGTAAGAAACCCGCGATCGCGGAGACGCGAGCCATCGATGCGTAGTCGCGATAGCGCGTCGCCGCCCCCTGGAGAGCGTTCTCGGAGCGCAATCGATCGAAGCACGCCGGGCAGTAGGAGCCTGTGCCGACGTTCATGTCGCATAGCGCGCAGATCAGCAGTCCACAGCGCTGGCAGGCAGTCACCGCGGCGTTCTTCCCGTGATTGGCGCAGGCGTTGGCCTCGATCGGACCGGTGGCCATGACATGCTCCACGTGCAACTCGCGCGACGGCGGCTTGAAGGCCGTGGCCTCGAAGTCGCCATTGCAGTCAGGACAACGGACGATGCCGGTGCGGATCCAGTCGGCCATCAGACGTGCGGCGCAGCGTGGACACGTCGGCCCTTCATAGGGCTGTATCTGCAGGCGGGCGGTGGGTTGGGCCAGCATCAACAGTGGCTCAGCTCCAGTTGACGACACGCGTATGTGCGAGCATGTCGTGGATGCCTTTTCGCTCATTGTTGAACAACGCCACGATCTGTGCGAAGGGGATCAACTCGGCGAGCGCGCGTCCCCAGGCCTGGCCGGTAGTGACGTCGGCGCCGGTCTCCGAGACCACCTTGGTCTTGAGGGCCATCTTCCCGATCGTCTGACCCCTTGCCGCGACCAGAATGGCGCGGTAGGAGACGGTGATCAGGATGCTCAGGAGGGCACTGACGCACCCGAGGGTGGCCGCCGTACCACCGCTACGGGCCGCGAGCGCTCCCAAAAAAGCTCCGACGGCCGTGGTGAAGATGTATTGGATGAGCGAGTCGAGCAGGTATCCCCATATCCGGCGGCTGATCGGTGCCAGGTCGAGCACGCCCGCCTGCACGCCGGAGCGGACGTCGAGCAGTTGCTCGGTCTTGCACGTGGCGCAGTACGGCCGGCCGGCGATCTCGACCAGACAGTCGCCGCAGAACGTCGCCCCACAGCGGCCACAGCGGCGCACTCCTTCCGACACATCGACATGATTCCGGCAGATCATCGCCACCTCGTTTTGGATTGAATTGGATTGAAAGACATCCTACCGGATGCGGGGGTGCATCGGGTAGGGGATGCGCTTCAGTGTCCTGTTGGCGTCGATTGGGCGTGGTAGACGCTCGGGTTGGCGAACGGCATCTGGTCGAGTTCTTCGATGATCAGTTGGCAGATTTCCATTCCCGGAAAGAGCGAGATCGGGTACTCCGCCAGATTGATCATTTCGAGGGTGATCGTTTCTTCGAATCCCGCATGAATGGTCGGTGCCGTGAAGTGAACGAGCAAGCCAACTCGCGCAAACGTCGATCGGCCTTCGATGCGCGCGGCAAACGACGGCCGGCCTTCTCGAATCGGCAGGTGTACGCGTTCGAGCGTTCTGCCGAGCGTGAACTTGTTCGGAGCGAGTGCATAACCTCCATTGTCGATGGTGATGGTTTCGAAGATCTCTGGTAAGAAACTCGCCGCGTCGGGATTGCGGAAATCGAGCGTGATTGGTTTCCCAGGCTTTGGAATCGAGATATGCGATCCGAGCCGCAGGTTTACCGAGCACGTATCGTACGGACAGGAGCGTTGATTCTCCGCTGGCCGTCTCGGCGCAGGTTCAGGAGTGATGATGAGGTCTGCGGCGTCAATTGCGGCTTGGATGCCGATGTTTGAGAGGATCATGCAAACCGAATCGCGGCGATCGGAACCCGAGCAACGTTTGAGCCCTCATACGTCCTCTTCGGCAAGGAGACCACTCCATATTCTCCGTTACGAGCGATGACCCCGACGGAGATTTCGTGGTCGTTCACGAGATCTTTCGGAAGGAAGAAAGAAACGATCATTCCCTCGTCGGTGGTGACCCCGATTGCAACTTCGTCCGGGAACATTCCGGGGTGGACCTCACAACGTAGCCAAGCTTGGTTGATCAATCGTTACTCCGTCATTGATACGAACCAATGAATGGTAATTGCAGCCCTTGCTCGCAAGCAATGTCAATTCAGTTCTCTCTTACGTGAACGTCCTCACAGCCTGTCAATTTCCACGAGGCGTAGACTTCGTCACCTCCCCTCCTTCGCGAACAACACCGCCGTCAGATCCCTCACCAAGTTCTCGCCGCTGATGTGCTCCTCCTCGATGACGAGTTTGCGGCGGTAGAAGCGGGCCACTTCCTCCATGAGGTCGTAGCGCGCGGTGGGGGTGAGTTTGTCGGCGCGGAGGCAGAGGCGGAGCAGGAACTCGCGCTCCTCGATGGGGATGCGATGTCGGATCAGGCGCAGCACACGGGGAGTGCGCAGGCTGTTGTGACGGCGCTCGGCGAGCTGGCCGCTGTACGCCAGCGGCTGCGCCTCGCGGATCACCAGCGTATTGGCCACGATGTCGCCGAGGCGACGGCGGGCCGGATCGAACAGCGACACGGCGGCGCCGACACCGTAAAACGCCGGCGCGAAATCGATCACGCGGACGATGTTGCGCGCCAGCGATTGGTAGAGCGACACCGGCAGGCCGCGGGCGTCGATCACGCGCAACGACAACGCACGCTTGCCCGGCGTCCGGCCGTGGCCGCGGGTCTCGAACCAGACGTGCCATCCCACCGGAAGAGCGAACGAAAGCGTGATGAAGAGCGCGTAGGCGGCTCCGCCTGGCAGCACCGTCAGCGCCACCGTTCCGATCGTCGAAGCGATGCCCGTCGTGATCGCGGCATCGAGCAGCACCGCCAGGAAACGGCTTCCCGCGCCGGCCGGTTCGAGGCCGATCGGCACGTGCTCGGGCGTGTTGATGGTCAGCTCGTCCATCTCAATCCGTATCGGTCATTCCGTCTCAACCCGCCTTAGGAAGAGGTATGTCATCAGCGCCACGAAAAGCAGCAGGGCGGCGGTGATCTTGGCCTCGTAGGGGAACGTGCGCGAGGAGAACTGGGAGAACGAGCCTTCGATCAAGCCGGCCAGGACCAGTGTCAGCACCGTGCCGATGACGATGCGCCAGACGGACGGCAGGACGCGCCGTATCGATGCCGCCCGCGAGAGAGTTCCCGGCATCAGCAGCGCCCGTCCGGCCACCAGTCCTGCCGCCCCGCCGAAGACGATGGCGGGGAGCTCGAGGGCGCCGTGTGGCCCGACCCAGGCGAAGAAGAAGAGCGGGACGCCGTCGACGATGTACGACGCCGCCACCGCGCCGAGAATCACGCCGTTGTAGAAGAGCAGGATCAAACCGCCGGCGATCGTCAGGGCGCCGAGGGAGAAGGCCAGGAAGGCCACGCGGATGTTGTGCGTGTAGAGCGTCGCGCCGAATACGAGCGCTTTGTCGAGATTGTCGATCCGTTCCTTGCCGCTCTCGATCTTGGCCACGCGCTCGCGCGGGCTCTCGGTGAAGAAGACCGACGGGATGAGCCGCTCCCGGTTGGCGGGATCGACGGTGACGGCCAGTGCGCCGAAGAGCGTGCCGAGGAGCAGCGCCGCCGCGGCCATGGCGATGGCCAGACGCTCGCGCCGGAACGCCGAGGGAATCTCACGCGTGATCAGCTTCGTGAATGCCGCCACCACCGGCGTCTCGTGCGCGGCCTGGTAGATGAAGCGATAGGCCCGGCCGGTGAGTTGGTTCAGATAGCCGAGCACCTCCGGGTTGGCGGTGTAGGAGCGGGCGCGGTTGAGGTCCGAGCAGGTGCGGCGGTAGAGCGCCACGAGATCGTGCAGCTCCGCGCGGGTGACGTCGTTCTCTTCGGCGCGGCCGAGCAGCTCGTCGAGCTGCCGCCACACCGGGGTTCGCTCAGCGATGAAGCGCTCGATGTTCATCAGAGCAACTGTCTCCTCTTGACGTCGATGTAGGCGTTGATTGATTCGATGCCGGCATCTTCCGGCGTGGCCTCGACGACCAGGGCCCCGCGGGAGCGCAGCTCGCGCATCAACTCCACGCGGCCGAGCCAGAGGTCGCGCGCCACCAGCGCACGCGATAGCTCGGCGCGGTTCGACGGCAGCAGTTGCGCCGCCGCGCGAAGGTTGCGGTCGGTCAGCGTCACGATGAGCGGCAGGTGTTGCGGCGCCAGCATGCTCACGGCGCGCAGCAGGTCGAAGCGGTCTTCCCGTTCCGGCAGCACGGTGAGGATCAGGATCAGCGTGCGGTGCCGCAGCCGCTTGCGCAGCGCCGCCGCCAGCGCCAGATAGTCGCTGTGCTCGTAGGCGGCATCGACGCCGGAAGTGTAGGCCGTGAGCGCGCGGAGCTGCGCGGCGCCGCGGCCGAAGGCGACGCCGTTCTCGGTCGCGGAGGCAAAGGAGACCAGGCCGAACTTGTCCTCCATCCGGTTGCAGACGTAGCTGATCAGTACGGCGGCGTTGACGGCGTGATCGAGCCGGGTGATCTGCTCGACGCGCGCGGCCATCCGGTGGCCGCGGTCGACGCAGAGGAGGATCTCCTGCGACCGGTCGAGGCGGAACTCGCGGACGATGAGCCGGCCGTGGCGCGCCGAGGCGTGCCAGGCGATGTCGCGGAAATCGTCGTCGACGACGTAGTCGCGCAGGCGGTCGAAATCGCGGCCCTTGCCGATCCGCGGCGCGGCGCGGGCACCGAGGGAACGGAGAGCGAAGTCGTTCAGCCGCTTGTGCAGACGCCTTACTGCTCGGAGATTCGGCAGGACGTGAACCACCGTCTCGCCGCCTATCGGAACGATGCGCTCGGCCAGGCCGAACATCGTCAGCGAGGCGTAGGCAGGTTCCGCAGTGTTCATCCCGCGTGCGATGCCGCGTAACGCCAGGTCGACTTGCAGCACCTCGCGCGGCCGGCAGATGGCGTGGACCGATTGCGAGCGCGGCGTCACGATCGCCGGCCAGCGTTGCCGTACCAGTATCCGCAGCGGCCGCGTGGCGGTCGTGGTGATCCGGATCACGGCGACGTCGGCCTCATCGAGCGGAAGGGCGATCCGCGGCCGGCGGTCAAGCGTCAGGGCCGTTCGCCGGAGGATCACTGCTTCGACAACAGCCGAGGCCAGCAGAACGATGAACGCGGCCGCCAGGATCGGCGCAATCCACACGGCTACCGGTACCAGCAGCGCCAGTACGGCCAGGATCAGCGTCAATCGAATCAGCAGCGGGCCGGGTCTCAGGGTTTCGCTCCTCAGCGCGGAACTTCAACCTGCTCGTAAATGCGCGACAGGATGTCGGAGAGCGCCAGCCCTTCCATCTCGGCGTCGGGGCTGAGCGTGACGCGATGCGCCAGCACCGGCTCGACGAGCGACTTCACGTCGTCCGGCGTGATGAAGGAGCGGTTCGAGAGCGCGGCCACGGCGCGGCTGGCCTCGAGCAGCGCCAGCGATGCGCGAGGCCCGGCGCCGATCTGCACGGCGTCGTCGTGCCGTGTGCGCGACACGATCTCCTGAATGTACCGGATGATGTGCGGCTCGACGTGCACGTATGCGGCGACGGTTCTCCGTGCCTGTGCCAGCTCCTCGGCGGTGATGACCGGCTGGAGCGATTTGACGATCTCGTCGTGCAGCCGTTCCCCGACGGCGTAGGCGCTGAGCATCTTCTCTTCATCCGCCGCCTCGGGGAAGTCGATGGTGATCTTGAAGAGGAAGCGGTCGCGCTGCGCTTCGGGCAGTGGATAGGTCCCTTCGAACTCGACCGGATTCTGCGTGGCGAAGACGGTGAAGACCTTTGAGACCTCGTAGCGGATGCCGTCGATCGTCACGGCGCTTTCCTGCATCGCTTCGAGCAGTGCCGCCTGGGTCCGCGGCGGTGTGCGGTTGATCTCGTCGGCCAGGAGGATGTCGGTGAAGACCGGGCCGGGGCGGAAGACGAACTCCTGCGACTTCTGGTTGAAGATGTTCGCGCCGAGGAGATCGGCGGGCATGAGATCGGGGGTGAACTGGATGCGCCGGAAGTGGCATCCCAGCAGGCGCGCCAGCGCCAGCGAGAGCAGCGTCTTGCCGGTGCCCGGCGCTCCTTCGAGCAGCATGTGTCCGCCGGCGACGAGCGAGGCGATGGCGAGAGTCTTCACCCGCTCCTGTCCGATGATGACGCGGTCGAGCTCCTGCCGCAGCGCGCCGAAACGCGCCGCGACCTCAGCGATGTTTTGCATCGTGGCCTCCTCTGGCCGAACGTTCCAGCGTGCGGAACGCGTCGTTGATGATGGTGAGCTGGCGATGGAATGCGTGCGCGGGGAGCTTGCTGGCGGCCGGCGACGGGATCAGGTCATGCGTCAGTTCGGCGACTCGCCGGTGCAGCGCGTCGCCCCGCAGTCCGCTCTGCGCGGCAACGCTTCGCTCCAGCGCCGCGTGGTACAGGACGATCGATTCGGCGCTCGACATCGAGCGCCCGTAGAGAGCACCGAGCGACGCCACCAGATCGATGGCGTCCGAGCGCGTATCGCGGTCCTCGTCGTCGGCCGGACCGGCCCGCCGGCTGCTGCGCCATAACGTCAGCAGCGCCGCGGCCAGGAGCAGGATGAGCAGGGGACCGAGGCGCCATTCCGTCAACAGGGAGAGCGCGCCGTTCTCGGTGGCCATGCCGTGGACGACTTCGTCGAAGTAGACAGGGCGGCGGCCGGCGATATCCGCCAGGAATTCCAGGTGATGGCCCGTGGCGATGTTCCGGTTCTCGAACAGCTCCGGCACCGACACCGCGATCACGTCGCCCGCGCCGATCTCCTGCCGCGTCACCACCGCTTCGCCATTCGCCGCGAACAGCGTGTGCATGCCGAGGGGGAGAGAGCGCGGAGACCAGCCGCGCGGCTCGGGGAGCGAAAGCGTGTCCAGCCCGGACCAGAGCGGGAAGACGCGCGCCGCGGTTTTCCCGGCATCGTTGCGCACGTTGATCGATCCTCCGGGCTCGCCGCTGGCCAGGACGAGCCTCCCTCCGTCGCGGACGAACTCCTCTTCTGATGACGTCAGGAGCGGCTCCCGCAACGGAGCCGATCCTTCGGACGGATCCTCATCCTCGGTCTCCGGACGCTTGTGATCGGGCTCGCTTTCGTGGACGCGGAGAACGACGGCATTGGCCGGAAGGCCTCTGCTCAACGGCGTCGTCAGCATCGAGACGCGTTGTCCCGGCTGGCGGCCGAGGTAGGCATAGGCGAGCGAGAGACCGGAGGGGGAGGTGTTCAATGCCGAGTCGCGGTCGAAGGCGTGAGCGCCGGTGCGGCTGCTGCCGATCCAGATCAACGCGGCCACGAGGAACGCGGCGATGGCGACGAGGAGAGGCAGCGCCCGTCTCACGCGGCCTCCCTCCTGGCGCGCCGCACGGCATCGACGATGGAGCGCGCGGCGGCGCCGCATTCCTCGAGCGCGTCGGCGCTGCTTTGATCGGAGCCGTACCACTCCTCCTCGAAGCGGCGCGTGAGGTCGATGAATCGTGGCCGCCAGGCGATCTCGGGATGGAGCGCCGCGACGTACTCCCAGTTCGTCCGCCCTTTGCGGAACTGCAGCACGCTCGCGCCGTAGAGCGTGACCAGCACGGCGTTGTACCAGGCGCGGATGGCTTCCCGCGTCCGCCCCGCCGCGGCGAGCTGCGCGGCGTAGCGCTCCCACTCGTTCGCACCGCGCGAGAGCGGATCGTCGTCACGCGACGATCGGAGCGGCGCGCTCTCCTCGACTTGCCCCGGCGCAGCTTTGCGGCTGCGCCGGATGACCTCGAAGGCGAGCACGCCGAGGACGAGGATGATCAGAGCGACGAGCGCTCCGATCGTCCAGCGCATGCCCGGCGTCGACGCGGGCTTTTTCAGCTTCTCCGTCTTGCCGTCCGGCCAGAATCGCGATAGCCAGTCGACGAACTTCACGATCTCCTCGCCCACCCATCTCCCGGCGCTCACGATCGCATCACCGATTCGTGTCAGGAGGGGAGCCTCGACCTTCACAGCGTGGATGTCTCCGCCGCGCCGGAGCTCGTTAGCCGTCTGCTCCCGCTGCAGACGTTGCATCAGCGCGGCGTCGACGGCGATCGGTTTCGACGGTGCCACCGGGTGGAGTGACGCGAGCGTGGCGTCGATCCGGTTCTCCACGCCGAGGTCGTGAGGTTTGGCGGCAGCGACCTCGGCCAGGAGCGTGCTGTCGGCCTTGAATCGTCCGTTCGGCGAGTCGACCTCACTCCCCGCCAGCGCCTTCCCCTCGGCGCGCGCGCCGTCGACATTGCCTGTCTCGAGGAAGCTGCGGATTCTCGTCAATGCCGCCTGGTATTCGGCAAGCGTCAGCGTCGCCGCCGCTTGCAGAGGCAAGGCCGCCAGCAGGAGCAGAAGCAGAAGCAGCGGTGCGATCCTCTTCATGACTGCTTCAGCTCCTCGAACCAGAGGCGGAGGTCGTCGCCGCTCTCCGTCACGCCGGCCTTGCGCACCAACAGCACGTTGGCGGCGATCCAGAACGGTTCGATGACCAGGAGCGCGCCGGCGATGACCATCAGGATGTAGCGGCGGTTGGAGAAGCTGAGGAGGATGTGCCAGCGGGAGGCGTCCCATCCTCCGATCGTCGAGACCAGCGCCAGACATCCGCCGAACAGCGTTGCCACATTCAGCGCGGCGATGACGAATCCGCAGAAGAAGACGAACGACAGCGCCACGACGATGCGCGTCTGGTTACCGTAGCGCGACAGCAGGCGCAGTGGCGCGATCACTCCCGGCCGGTCGTTCAGCTCCATCGTGCCGATGGCCATGCCGGAGAGGATGGCGCCGACGCCGATGCCGACGGCGGTGATGAACAGCATGTAGGTGACCGATTCGGCGATCGAGGCGACGAAGATGTAGCTGGCCAGCGCCGCCAGCGGCACGCGTAGCGCTTCACGGCCCGGCGCGGAGCCGGACGCCGAGGTGAGACGGCAGGCGCGCGCGTAGACGGCACGCCCCCACAACGACAGGAGGAAGGCCACGCAGGTGAGGTCCGCGGTCATGCGAAGTGTATCGCCGTATTGGGAGGCGCTGCTTCCGAGCTCCAGGAGGCGGTCGGCGAAGACGGCCTGCATGAAACGGTAGGGGAGGGAGGTGACCAGCAGCAGTCCCACCCACGGCGATGCGGTGGCCCGGACGATGGACGCCGACTCATCGAGGACGCTCGTCGCCGAGAGCGGCGCGCCGATCACCGCAGTCCCGCGAGCAGTACGCCTGCCCAGACCATGAGGCGGGTAGTGAAGAATAGGATGACGATCGACGCCGCGATCACGGCGATCCACCCGCCGGCGCGCGAGCGCTTGACCGGTCCGGCCCGCCGGCCGGTGAGGCACGCCGCGCAGTACCAGATGCCGTCCCACTGCGTCGCGCACTCCTGGCAGAGGGACTTCGCACACTGCATGCAGACGGCGAAGGCCGCCCGCTGCTGGTGTACCGCGCACCGCTGCGCCATCGCTCGGTTGGTCGGAGTCATTGTTTTCCGAAAAGCTATCACCACAGAGGCACAGAGGACACAGAGAAAAAAGGATGAAGGCAGAAGGCAGAAGGCAGAAGGATGAATCAAACAGCGCATTCATCCTTCATCCTTTCGCCTTCATCCTTTCTCTGTGTTCTCTGTGCCTCTGTGGTGAAAGCCTTTCGGCCGTTGACACGCGGCACGCATCGCCCTATTCTTCGCCGCACATGAACGTCAACACCCCTCGCAGCGCGTATTGGTACGGTTACTTTACGTAGACGTGGGGCATTTTGCGCCCCGCGAGAAGGGGCGCTGACCGGCTGAGTCGATCCGAACCTCTTCCCGTACCGGGCAAGAGGTTTTTTGTTATGGATCGACCTGACGCAGAGCTCGAGCTCTCCCGCCTCCGCGACGCCATCGACCGCGTCGATGAGGTCATTGTGCGGCTTCTCAATCAGCGCGCGAAGTACGCCATCGAGATCGGCGAGATCAAGCCGGTACTCGGCATGCCGATCTACGCCCCCGAGCGCGAGAAGCAGGTCTTGCTGCACGTGGCCGGCGTCTCCGGCGGGCCGCTCGATTCCGCTGCCGTGAGGCGCCTTTTCGAACGAATCATCGATGAATCGCGCCGCGTGGAGCGGCAGGCCTCGCCGCGCGATTAAGGAGGATCTCATGGTCATTGTGATGGAGAAGAACGCTTCCGACGCCGACATCGAGCATGTCGTGGCGATCCTGAGCGAGCGGGGATTCGACGTGCACCGATCCACCGGTTCCGATCAGACCGTACTCGGCGTGGTCGGGGATGTGGACAGCGTCGATCCACGGGAGTTTGAAGTCATCAGCGGCGTGCAGGAGGCGGTGCGCGTCAGCGAGCCGTACAAGCTCTCCAGCCGCTCCTTCCGGCGCGAGAAGACGATCGTGAAGGCGCGCGGCGTGGCCATCGGCGGCAGCGACGTCGTCATCATGGCCGGGCCGTGCACGATCGAGAACGAGCGGCAGCTCTTCGAGACCGCCCGCCGCGTGGCGCGCGCGGGGGCGCGGGTGCGGCGCGGCGGCGCCTATAAGCCGCGCACTTCGCCCTACGCCTTCCAGGGGATGGGGGTGGAGGGGCTGAAACTGCTGCGCGCGGCCGGCGACGAGACCAACATGGCCACCATCTCCGAGGTGATGGAGATCAGCCAGATCGAAAAGATGCTCGACTATGTCGACATCCTGCAGGTCGGCGCGCGCAACATGCAGAACTACAACCTGCTCGCGGCGCTCGGCCAGATCCGCAAACCGGTGCTGCTCAAGCGCGGCATGTCGGCCACGATTCAGGAGTGGCTGCTGGCCTCGGAGTACATTCTGGCCGGCGGGAACTACGATGTCATCCTCTGCGAGCGCGGCATCCGCACCTTCGAGACCTACACGCGCAACACGCTCGACATCTCGGCCATCCCGGTCATCAACAAGCTCTCGCACCTGCCGATCATCGCCGACCCGTCCCACGCCGTCGGCCGCCGCGACAAGGTCATGCCCCTGGCGCGCGCCATCGTCGCCGCCGGCGCCGACGGCGTGCTGATCGAGGTGCACCACGAGCCGGAAAAGGCGGTCTGCGACGGCCCCCAGTCGCTCTACCCCGACCAGTTCGCGCGGCTGATGGACGAACTGCGGATCATCGTGCCGGCGGTGGGGAGGACGTTGTGAGGGTACGTTCGTTGTCGGTTATCGGTTGTCGGTTGGTTTTTCTTGGTGCATTTCCGACGTGGACATCGGTTGCCGTCGATGCCACAACGGCGCAGCACAGATAAACCGATAACCGACAACCGATAACCGAGATAACCCACAAAGCAGACCGCTCAACAACCCCCTTACGCCGCTTGCCCCGCCCGCCGCCTCACGTCGGTGAGGTACGCCACTTCCCGGCCGGGCATCGATCGTTCGACCTCGTACAGGCTCATGGAGTGTTTGCGTACATCGAAGAGCGCGTTCATGGCCGCTTCGAGCCTCAATTGACTCATCGTATCGGCCGCCTCGGGTGCCGGGGCGAGCAATACCTCCAAACGGCTTCGCGTGGGCTTGATCTTGTGGAGTTGCAGGAAGGTCTCGCACTCGTGAACCATGTGCTCGATCTCCCCGCGTATCTCCGCGAGAGAACCGTCCTTCGAACGATCCTGCGCCGCAAAGGTGCGCAGCCAGTACCGCATGCGCCGGAGAGACTGAATGGCCGATTCATCGCTGCGAAAGTCGACCACCGCTTCCCATGGTGTCTCGGGATCAGGAGCCGGCAGGCCGTCCAGCACGATCGATACGACCGGCACCAGAGGCACTTCAGGCGGCTCCACTTCTTCGATGGGACTCACCGCGAGAATCGGGACGGCGTCGGCCAGACGCCTCTTGGTCAGGCAGAGAGCGGCGACGCGAGCGGTGGCGTCATAACCGGCCTTCAGAGCGATTTCGGCTTCCTCCAGAAGGCGGTCGCGCTCCAACGAGCGCTGGCCTTTGAGAACCGCTGCCGCACGAGCCGCGGCAACCGGTGCCACGTCACGGGGGTCCAACTTCCACACTGCCGAAAAGGCATCGGCGGCCTCGTAGAACATCCGCTCGGATAAGCCCTGGGCGATGCTGTACTCACCAGCAGCGATTTGGCGGAGCGATTCATTGACGAGGTAATACGCCGCGCAATCGATGTGAAATCGATGGAAGTCGCCCTCCGGCAGGTCCTCGGCCTCGATCGCCAACGAGACGTCCTGAACGACGCCCTTTCCCAGAAGCCATTCCACCTCGTGCACTTCCTCGCGCGGCAGTTCGCGAAGATTCCTCTCCAGGAGCACCAACCCGATGCTGTCGAACAGCAACGCATCGCGCTTCTGCAACCGGTAGGAGAGAGGATGGGCAACCGCCGTGAAGGGCATAGTTGCGCGCGATCTTACAATCCGCATTGCGGGAATTCTGTCCAATTTGGAACAGTGGCGGGAGACCCAGCAACCCAGCAGGAAAGCAGGCTAAATGTGGCACGGACACGGATGAGTACCGGACTTTGTTACAGCTTGAGGTAAATATCGGCCAATTGTGGTGAGTCGCGCGCAGCGCGTGACGGGATTGCTGGTCGAAGCGGCCGATCGACTGGCCCGTCTCAGCGAGTGTATTTGCGAGACGTACGACCGTATCGCCGAGGCACCGGCATACGCCGGCGACGCTCCGGCGCGGATGATCGCTGACCTTCAGAGCTGGATTGAGACCGGCACGAAGCTGGCCGTGCTCGGGAACCGGTTCGACAAATCGTTCGCCGAGTTGATCGACTATGCCCAGAGCGGCAACGCCCCGCTCGATATGTCCGAGCTGATCAAGAGGCGCGTCCATCCGGTTCCGGTGCTGGCCCGGCATCCGGCGCCAAACGTTCTATCGATCGAGAACGATCGTATTTTCTGCATTCATGTCCGGCGTCAGCGGCCCGCTCGCTTGGCCGTCGCTGAGGCTCCAACGCGGGTTTCCAGGGGCCGTGCTCCTCCGCTCGTCTCAACCTGCTCGCTCTGATCACAGCAGTTTGAGACTGAGAAAGAAAAGGAGAAGCATCATGACTCAGATACCTAAAGTACCCGTTACCAATACACAACCGTCCCACCTCGTCACCGCGCAGGAGCGCGTCGATGAGATTCGTGCCGATGAACCCCTCCGCAGAACGGAGGTTCCGCCGGCCGAGCTGGACAACGTTGGGTCCGAGACTCGACAACGTTAGGTCCGAGCTGGACAACGTTGGGTCCGAGACTCGACAACGTTAGGTCCGAGCTGGACAACGTTGGGTCCGAGACTCGACAACGTTAGGTCCGAGCTGGCCAACGTTAGGTCCGAGACTCGACAACGTTGGGTCCGAGCTGGACGACGTTAGGTCCGAGCTGGATAACGTTAGGTCCGAGGGGTGACAACGTTAGGTCCGAGCTGGACACCGTTACGTCCGAGCTGGCATCGATGCCACCGCCCCTACCAGTCCATGCCCTACAATCCGCCGCCATGAAACGGCTCGTCATCCTCTGCCTTCTGGTCGCCGCATCGTCCGCCGCCGCGCCACCGCCGCTCGATGCGAAGACGAGGCAACTGGCCTTCGACATCTACAAGCAGCTCATCGAGATCAACACCACCAACTCGGTAGGCAACAACACCACGGCCGCCGAGGCGATGGCGGAGAGGTTGAAGGCAGCGGGGTTTCCGGCGGCGGACCTGCAGGTGCTGGCGCCGAGCCCGCGCAAAGGGAACCTGGTGGCGCGGCTTCACGGAACGGGGAAGGAGAAGCCGCTGCTCCTTCTCGCCCATCTCGACGTCGTCGAGGCCCGGCGCGAGGACTGGTCGATCGATCCGTTCGTCCTGACGGAGAAGGACGGCTACTACTACGGCCGCGGTACCAGCGACGACAAGGCCATGGCCGCCATCTGGATCGCCACGCTCATCCGCTTCCGGCAGGAAGGGTTCGTTCCGAACCGCGACATCATCGTGGCGCTGACCTCGGACGAGGAGACCGGCGGCGAGTTCAACGGCGTGGCCTGGCTGCTCAAAGAGCATCGCGATCTCATCGATGCCGCGCTCGCGCTCAATGAGGGGGGCTCGGGACGGCTCAAGGATGGCCGGCGTCTCTACAACGGCGTCGGCGCAAGCGAGAAGGTCTACGTCACCTTCGGATTGGAGACGCACAACAAAGGCGGCCACAGCTCCGCGCCGCGCAAGGACAACGCCATCTATCAACTCGCCAACGGTCTGGTGCGGCTCGAGAAATATCAGTTTCCCGTCACCCTCAACGAAGTGACGCGCGCCTACTTCGAGCGCATGTCGTCGATCGAAGAGGGAGAGACCGCCGCCGACATGAAGGCCGTCACCACCGGCGATGCCGCCGCCGCGGCCAGGCTCTCCGAAACGCCGGCCTACAACAATCAGTTGCGCACCACCTGCGTGGCCACGCGCCTCGAGGGGGGTCACGCCGACAACGCCCTGCCACAGATGGCCAAGGCGACGGTCAACTGCCGCGTGCTGCCGGGCCAGTCAGCAGACGCGGTGCGCGACACGATCGCCAAAGTCCTCGACGATCCCGGCATCGAGATCACCTGGATCGACAAGCCGAAGCCGAGCGCGCCGTCGCCGCTCACGCCGGCGGTGATGAAGCCGATCGCCGACGTCACCAGCGAATTCTGGCGAGGCACGCCGGTCATCCCTCTGATGTCGGCCGGGGCCAGCGATGGCCTCTACCTCCGCAACGCCGGCATCCCAACCTACGGCATCTCCGGCCTTTTCGGCGAATTGACCGACAGCCGGGCCCACGGCAAGGACGAACGGGTGCGGATCGATTCGTTCTACGACAGCGTGCAGTTCCTCTACGTGCTGGCGAAGCGGTTGTCGTCGTGAAGCCTTGGTTCGCTAATCATGGATTCGCGGCCGCGGCCTGTCTACTGCTGCTGGTGGCTTGCGCGGGCAATGCCCCTTCGCCGTCACCGGCTCCTTCGCCGCAACCTGTCTCGCCCCCGCCATCCAGCGCCGCATCCGACGACCGCGCCATCGGCACGGTACGCGTCAATGTCAGCACGCTGAACGTCCGCGCCGGCGCATCGACCTCGGCTGACATCATCGGCCACGTCCGCCGCGGGGAGAGGCTGGTTGTCATCGCCGACGGCGGCGACTGGCTGCACGTCCAGCTCAATGACGGCAGCACCGGCTGGGTCTCCTCGGAGCTCGTGATCCGCGAAGGGACGGCCACCCGTCCCCGCCGCGGCGGCTGCCCCCCGGACAGCGACTACTCCTTCGTCACCGCCCCCAAACCGTCATTTTCCGAGCTTGGCCCCCACGGAATGGTCATCATCGAAGCCAACGTCGACGCCCGCGGCATCGTCACCTCAACCCGCATCGTCTCCAACGACACGCGCGATGACGCCCTCTCCTCCCTTGCCGAACGCGAGATCCGCAACGCCCGCTTCGCCCCACCCATGCGCAACTGCACGCCGAGGGCGTTCGTGTTTACGTACAAGAGGGCGTTCTGAGCAGCTACCCTCCGATTTATCCACATCGTCCCCGCCGCATTCCTCCGTTCGCATGCAAAGCAAAGGCGCCGCCTGGAGGCGGCGCCTTTGCGCGGTCAATGCGAGTCATCAGAACTGCCACTTGAAACCAAGCTTCAGATCGAGGAAGAGGCGCAGGTCGCCGGCGGGTCGAGCGACGTGCAAATCGGCGCCGGCCTCTCCCATGAACTTCGGCTGCAGCGGGAAGTCGAGTCCGAACGAGACGTTCGCTCCCACGCTCGAGCTTCCGGAGCGGTCGCGGTAGATGCCGGGTCCGATTCCGACGAAGCGGAGCCACGGTCCGGCCGGTGCGTACGCTCGGAGGTTGAGCGAGAGGTTGCTGATCCACTCATCGTCGGTGCCGGCTTGCTTCGCGTCGAAGTAGTGGTAGCCGAGCATCGCGTAGATCCCGAACCGCTGGCGGTAGGCGCGCTCGAGATCGAATGTAATGCTCGGTCCCGACTGATGCGATTTGTTGAACTGTCCAAGAGCGAAGTTGTGGCCGAGGTGCAGGCTGTACCAGAGATCCTTGGACGATCCGACCGGCGGGCCGCCGCCGTCGTCGCCGCCGGGGGATCGTTTCGGCCCTGCCTGCGCCGGTCCCTGGCATTTGTCGCCGTCGAAACCGGCGGTGGCACTCCACGTCGACGAGTCGGCCGTGGCCAGGAAATCTTCGTAGCAGCCGCTGGCGTCGGTCATCACCTGATGCCACACCGGCTGGCCCGTGGGACTGGTGTACTTCACCCAGATCAGTTGATTCGGCAGCGGGGGGTTGGTGCAGCCGTGCGCGACGATGCGCCGGCAGTGGCGCTTTTCGGTCGTACTCGATCCTGCGAGATCGGTCTGCTGGCATTGGTCCTCGCCGACGGCGATATCGACCGCTGTCGGCCGCCGCATGTCCACCTGTACGACCGATCCGCCCACGGGGATGAGCGTGTCTCCGCGCGGCGTCCAGCTCCGCACCTCCATCGTCTGCGAGGTGCAAAGGAGCTTGTCGTCAGGCGGCGGGGTGAACGTCGCCACCCCCTCGATGCGTTCGCCGGGCGACAGTAGAGCCTTCTTCGGGTTGATCACCACACTCCAGTCCTTCGGCACGCCCGTGGCGCGGAAGTAGAAGAGCGAGGTGGCGGCGTAAGGATTCTTCATGGTGAAGTGGAAGTCGACGGGGTGGAAGGGACTGCCGGTAACACTGGTGACCTTGTGGAAGTTCTCCTGTGCCTCGTTGTCGAACTGGTTGGTGTCGTTGCCGACGATGTTGATGATGTCGACGAGCACGCAACTGTGAGCGTCGTCGGTCTGTGTAGGCAGCCAATCGAACGTGAGGATGGCGGGCGAGACGAAGTTGTTGGGACCCGGCGGCACCGCGCCGCCGGCCGGCGCGAGATTGTCGATGTGAATCAGGCCGAGGCTGCGATTGAAGTCGGCCTGGTTGCCGATGGTGTGGTAGGGCTCGGAGACGTTCACGCGCACGTCGAAGTTCTGCGCCGTGGCGGGGCCGTCGTTGAAGATTCGTACCCGCACTTTGTTGGTCATGCCCACCACCGGATTCTCGATGGCGTCGTTGGGAGGCGGACCAGAGGCCAGATTGTCGGGACCATTTTTCGGCGAGTCGATCCAGATGTCGGGGCTGTACCAGAGATGGAACTGTCCGTCGTCCGGACTGATGTCCCCCTTCGTGATGCGAAGGTTGAAGGTGTCGGCGGGCGGGTGATAGGTGACGCGGATGTCGTGCGCGGCGCCCCCCGTACCGGGGAGTACCTCGACCTTGATCCCGGTGCCCGGGATATCGATCGTGTCGTTGTCGGCAAACGGCTCGATGTTGTCGGTTGCCGGATCTTTGTCGCGCAGAATCACCGGCCCCTCGCCTTGCGGAATGAGGTCGTTCACGAAGTAGATCAGAACTCCGTCATGGGGGATGGCGGCGTCAAAGGCGTCGGCAGTCTTGCTGCGTGACTCTACGAAATAGAAGGCGTGCTCGGCGTCGATGGTGGCGGCGCCGTTGCTCAGGCCGATGGCGATGGCTTTGCGATTGGCCGTCCCCGTCTCCAGATTGAAGAGGTGAAACGTCTGCGGAGGGGGAGTGGCGCCCGCCGCGGGCCGTGCCACGTACTCGATCGTGTCACCGTGCGTGGTGAGCCAATGCGCGCGCTCCTTCGACCAGGCCAGGAAGTGCTCGTTGTTGAACGGCTTGGCCATGTTGTCCCACTCGTCCGCATACGCGGGGCGGGAGAAGCTGACTCCTTCGTGCGCGTAGAGGTCGACCAGATTGAACTGGTGGCCGAGCCCGTGCGTGAAGCGGGCGACGCTGTTGTCCGCCGACTGAATCGAGACGCTGATCGGACTAGTGAAGCCGGCGGGGAGGTCGTACGGCCACGGCCCGGTAGTGGCCCAGTCGCCGGTGAAGTCGGGATCGTTGGTGACGATGATGATGCGGCGGATGTCGGGTGTGAGAGTGCCGGCGGGAAGCGCCGCCAGCGCGTCGTCCGTCATGTCGACGAGCGGGTTCCGGCTGGGGTTCGTGTAGTAGGCCATGTCGTGCGGGAGCTGAATGGTGTCGGGGAACGACGGAACGATTTGCGTCTGACCGTAGGTGACGGTGTCGTAGTAGGTGTTGACGTCGGCCATGACGTTCTGCAGGTTCGGCAGCGACGGCTCGCCGGCGATTCCCTGCAGCTTCGCGCGGATGACGAGGGTGTTCTGAGCGCCGGTCGGAGGAGGCGGCGGCGTGAGATCGGCCGATGCGACGACCGCGAACCCCTGACCCGGCTGGCCGACGCTGACGGTGGGAGCGGAGACGGTGATCGTCCAGTCGCCCGCGGCGGGACTGTTGACCAGCACCATCTCAACGTTGTTCAGCGGATCATCGGCGCCGCCCGTGGTGGAGACGCCTCCCGCGAAGTTGTTCCCGAGGAAGGTCTGCGCGCCGCCTGGCGAGGCGACGGTGAGCGTGAGGTTGTTGGTGATCTGCGTCGCGGCGCTCACGGCGGCGGGCGGCTCGGTCCAGGCCAGCGTCACTTTCAGCGGTTGTCCGGCACCGTTGACCGGCAGGTGAAACGTGCGCGACTCGCCTGCCGCGAGCCCGGCGGCATGTCGCACGTCCCACACCCTCAAGAGGCGCGGCGTCGGCGCGGGCTCGGCGAAGAAGAGCGTCCGCGAGAGGTTCAGCAGCCCCCATCCCTCCCGATTGCCGGGGTAGCCTCCCAGTCCTGCGCCGGTCATGTCGGTCGTGGCGTTGAGGAGGGTCGCCTTCAGCAACGCGCCGGTCGGAGTGAAGGCGTTGTGCGGCTGTCGGGTCCCGCTGGGGTACCACCCCTCCGTAAAGTACTGCCTCACAAGCGCGCCCGCGGCCGCCACCGCGGGGCAGGCCATGCTGGTGCCGCTCAAGGTGGTCGTACTGCAAGCGGTGCTGATCTGAGCGGAGTTGATATTGCATCCCGGCGCGAAGATCTCCGGCTTGCGGCGCCCTTCCGTGGTCGGCCCCTGGGCGCCGAAGCAGAGGTTGTTCTGGTTCGGACTCTGGCTCGCCGCATTCACGGCCAGCGAATTCTTCGCGCTCTCCGGCGAGGCCACTCCCGGCACGCCGCCGCCGCTCTCGTTGGACGCCACCACCACCAGGTTGTCTTCGTTGTTCCACGCGAAGGTGTCGATGTCCACCTCATCCTGATTGTAGGTGGTATCGATGCTACCCCAACTGTTGGAGTGGATGCGGGCGCCGTCGTCGCTCTCCGCCTGCAGTCGCGACAGAAACGAGAGCGTGCCGGGTGGAATGCAGATGGTCCCGGTCGAATCGCAGCATGTGGTGATGTCGCACAGGTAGTCCCATGAGATCCGGGCGTTGAATGCGATTCCTCGGTTGGTGGCGATGCCCGGATGGCCGATGTCGTCTCCAGCGAGAGTTCCCGAGGTGTGCGTGCCGTGACCGATAGCGCTGGGATTTGCCGCGCTCTGCGTGCGGCGCAGCCCCACCACTTTTCGATGTGTTGGTCCGGCGGAGGCGACGGCTGGATCCGTGAAGAAACAGTGATTGAGGTCGAGCTGGTCGTCGAGGATGCCCAGGATCTGTCCCTCGCCGTGAAGGCCGTGGCTCCACACCGGCGTGGCGGCGCCGCCCGACTGAATGATGCCGGTGGTCGTGCCATTGCGCACGTTACGCACCGGAGTCTCTTCGATCCACTTCACGTCCGGCCGGGCGGCAAGCATCGCGGCGAACGCCGCCGAGGCAGCGACGAGCGTGACGCGCTTCTCCCCGCCCCACTTCGTATCGTTGGTGAGGGAGACGACGCGTCCGCCCTTCTCCTTGACAGCGGCAGCGACCACCTGCGGGTTCGCGTCGGGGAAGAGCGTGACGGTCAGCATTACGCCGCCGATCGTCTTGCGGAAGGCTGCCTTGAACTCCGTCTTCCCGATCATCGGGCTCACCTTGTACTCGGCGCGATACGGCCCGATCCAACGGATGCGCTGATCGTTCGAGAGATTGCGTAGCGTATCCGGCGCGAGCTTCTCGACATACGTGAGATTCGGGACGTATTCGGTGAGGCGGAGGCCCAGGCGCTGAAGACCGGCGCGGTCCGTTCGTGTGACCGGCCGCGACACCTGTACGAGATACCAGGCCCCGGCCGCCGCCTGCGAGGGATCCGCAGCCGGTTCGCGTCGCGGATCGACGGTGGTGGCCTGCAGGTGGATCAGTTGGTTGGGTACGCCGTACTGAGTCTGCGCCAGCGCCGTTGCGGAGAGGAAGAGAGTGAGAATGAGCGTGAGGTGTTCTTTGCGCATACCGATTTCCTTTGAAGAAAAGTGACGCCACACCGGCGAACGTTACAGACGCGCAAAAAAAGACTCCGCCGAAAGGCGGCTCCCTCGGGGTAATGCGTGAGGAACGGGCCAAGCAGTTCGCGGTCGTTGCGCTCGCCTTCCGCCGCTGGGTTACCAAGCAAAGTATTTGGGGTTTGGCCAAGCCGGAGTCGAGACGCCTCCGGGCGGCCAGCCGGCGAGACGCGCGGCGCTCCGTAGGACGCGCGTCGCTCTCCACAACGCCAGCGCGGCCGGATTGCTCCGGCCGCGCTGCTTCGCAAGGTCTATGGTCTCACCGCGTGGCCGCGCGGGAGCGGGGCCGCGTTCGGGGAATTGGCATGGGAGGTCTGGGAAACGGACACGGTGACGATACCGTTCGCGGTGTTGCCGCTGGAGTCGCTGGTCGCGATCGTGATCGTGTAGATGCGGTCATCGTTGCCGTCGCGCTCGGCGCGGAGCTGCAGCGTCAGCGCGCCGGTGACAATGAAGTCGGGCGAGGTGTTTCCGTCGCCGTTGCCGTTGTCGGCCTGGTTCGACGATACCGAGACGATGTGCGACGCCGGCGCCGGATCGACCAGGTCGGTGGCGATTACGGTCACTGTCACGTCGACCATTTTGTGGTTCGGCGGCCAGAGGTTGCCTGGCGACGCGGTGATCGAGACGATCGTCGGAGGCGTCGTGTCGACCACCGTCACGTGGAAGCTGCCGCTCGCCGTGCCGGTCACCGCGGTGGCGGTGCAATTGACGGTAGTCGTGCCGAGGGCGAAGGTCGAGCCGGATGCTGGCGTGCAGACGATGGTGGCGTTATCGGTCGCGGTCACCGTGTACGACACTGCCGCCCCGGAGGCGCTGGTGGCCTCGGCGGTGATATCCGCGGGCAGCGTCAGAACCGGCCCGTTCGAGACCGTGACGTTGAAAGAACCGAATCCGGGGTTGGCCTGCGCATCGTAGGCGATGCATTGGACCGTCGTCGTACCAAGCGGGAAGGTCGCGCCGGATGGGGGATCGCAGTTCACCGTGACGCTTCCGTTGACCGCGTCGGTCGCCGAGACGCTGTAGGTGACCACGGGATTGTTCGTAAGGATGTCGGACGGGACGGTAACCACCGGCCCAGTGGTGTCGAGCACAAAGACCGGAAAGTTTCCGGAGGCGCTGCCGAAGCTGTCGGTGGCGGTGCAGTGGACGATGGTCTCGCCGATGGGGTAGAGATCGCCCGAGTTGTGATCACAGACGACGGTCGGTGCCGGCGGCGGGTCGACGAAGCTGAAACCGCCGATGAAGAAGGTGACGTTCGCACCGGACGCGCTCGTCGCTTCGGCGAAGACGTTCTCCGGGATGGCCAGCAGGGGGTTCTGCGGCGGGATGACCTGGGGCACGACGTCGTAGAAGACCGGACCGATGAAGCGGTCTCCTCCAGTGTCGTGCGCGATGACGGTCACGGAGTAGTGACCCTCGACGAGCAGCGTCGGATCGGGAATGGCCATGATGATCGTGTCGGTGTTGGTGCCTGTACGCGAGGCGCCGTTGAGGCCCTCCACGAACGTGCCCGCGGGACCGTCGACCTGGACCTCCGTACTGGCAAGCAGAGTTGCCTGGTCGTTGGGATCGGGGGCGCCGTTTAAGTTGCCGAACAGGTTCGTGCCCTGCAGGGTCGCTTCCTGTTCAAGCACGAACGAAGGAAAGGTCGACGGGTTGATCGAGTCGAGTGAATCGGCGAACGCCGTGGTCGGAAGGATTACGAAGAGACAAAGCAGGCAAAGGGCCGCACGTTTCATGTCGACCTCCATTTCGCGCTCCGGACGAGCTTTGCATATATATGGGATTGCTCCCCGGCTTCCGACTGTGAGCGGGATCACATTCCGGCGCAGCCGGCCTAAGTAAGGCGGGAAACGGGGTGGTTCGCGGCCGGAGGCTCGCGTCTTGTCGCCGAGGTGATTGGATTTCGGCGCGCAGCGGCGAGACGCCGCCGGGCCATCCGGCGAGACGACAACGCTCCTAAGAAGCAGGCGCGGCCGGATTGCTCCGGCCGCGCCTGCCTCGGAAGGGGCTAGTGGGACGCCGCGTGTCCGCGCGATTGGCCCACGGTGACGGTCACCGTGCCGAAGGCGCTGTTACCGCTGAAGTCGGTCGACGCGATCGTGATTGTGTAAACACGGTCTGTTCCGCCGGCGCGCTCGGCGCGAATATTCGCGGTCAGCGCTCCGGTGATCTCCCAATCGGGAGAGGTGTTGCCGTCGCCGTTTCCGTTGACCGGCTCGCTCGACGAGATCGATACGATGTGCGATACCGGGTGCGGATCGACGAGATCGGTGGCGATCACGGTGAAGTTGACCGCGACCATCTTGTGATTCGGCGGCCACAGGGTATTCGGTGACGCCGTGATCGAGACGATGGTAGGCGGTGTCGTGTCCTGAACGATGACCGTGAACGAGCCGTGCGCGGTGTTGTTGTGCGTGTCGGTGGCCGTGCACTGCACTGTCGTTGAGCCGAGCGGGAAGGTCGAGCCGGAGGCGTGATCGCACGTCACCGGCCGCGAGCCGTCGACCAGGTCGGTCGCTGTGGCGGTATACGTCACGGCCGCGCCGCTCGGTCCCGTCGCTTCGGCGGTGATGGTGCCGGGGAGGTTCAGCGTGGGCGGCGTGGTGTCGACCACCGTCACGTGGAAGCTGCCGCTGGTGTTTCCGGTCACCGCGGTGGCTGTGCAGTTGACCGTCGTCGTGCCGAGGGCGAAGGTCGAGCCGGATGCCGGACTGCAGACGATCGTGGCGTTATCGGTCGCGGTCACTGTGTACGAAACTGCCGCCCCAGCGGCGCTGGTGGCCTCGGCGGTGATGTCCGCCGGTAGCGTCAGAACCGGCCCGTTCGAGACGGTGACGTTGAAGGAGCCGAAGCCGGGGTTGGCTTGCGCATCGTAGGCGATGCACTGGACTGTCGTCGTGCCGAGCGGGAAGGTCGCCCCGGATGGGGGATTGCAGTTCACGGTGACGCTTCCGTTGACCGCGTCGGTTGCCGAGACGCTGTACGTCACCACGGGATTGCCCGTAATGATGTCCGCCGGCACGGTAACCACCGGCCCGGTGGTGTCGAGCACAAAGACCGGGAAGCTTCCCGAGGCGCTTCCGAAGCTGTCGGTGGCTGTGCAGTGGACGATGGTCTCGCCGATGGGGTAGAGATCGCCCGAGTTGTGATCACAGACGACCGTCGGTGCCGGTGGCGGATCGACGAAGCTGAAGCCGCCGACGAAGAAGGAGACGTTCGCGCCCGACGCACTCGTCGCTTCGGCGAAGACGTTCTCCGGGATGGCCAGCAGGGGGGGCTGCGGCGGGATGACCTGGGGCACGACGTCGTAGAAGACCGTACCGATGAGGCGGTCTCCGCCAGTGTCGTGCGCGATGACGGTCACGGAGTAGTGACCCTCGACGAGCAGCGTCGGATCGGGAATGGCCATGATGATCGTGTCGGTGGTGCCCGCACGGGACGCGCCGTTGAGCCCCTCCACGAACGTGCCCGCGGGACCATCGACCTGGACCTCGGTACTGGCCAGGAGAGTTGCCTGGACGTTGGGATCGGGAGCGCCATTCAGGTTGCCGAACAGGTTGGTGCCCTGCAGGGTCGCTTCCTGTTCAAGTATGAACGAAGGGAAGGTTGACGGGTTGATTGAGTCGAGAGAATCGGCGAACGCCGCCGTCGGAAGGAGCACGAAGAGACAAAGCAGGCACAGGGCCGCACGTTTCATGTAGACCTCCAGTTTTGTTCGGACCAGACTATTATGCGCTCCGGACGAGCTTGTGTATATATGGGATTGCCCCGGGCCTCCCGGCTGTGAGCGGGATCACGTTCCGGCGGAGCCCGCTTATTCGTAGCGTAGCGCTTCGATGGGGTGCAGCGAGGCTGCTTTCCACGCCGGGTAGGAGCCGAATCCGATTCCGATGGCGGAGCAGACCACCAGGCCGGTGATGGCCCAAGCCCAGGGGAAAATCATGTTCATGTCGAAGTAGAGGGCGACGCTGTTGCCTCCCACCACGCCGATGAGGATGCCGGCCAGGCCGCCAAGCTCGGAGAGGAGCACGGCCTCGATGAGGAATTGTTTGATGATGTCGTACTTGCGCGCGCCGATCGCTTTGCGGACGCCGATCTCGCGGGTCCGCTCGGTCACGCTGACGAGCATGATGTTCATGATGCCGATCCCCGCCGCCAGCAGGGCGATGGCGCTGATGACGAAGGCACCGGCGCGCACCGTGTCGGCAACCTGCGCGAACGCGGTGAGCAGCGTGTCGTTGGAGTAGATCTCGAAATCGTTGTCCTGTCCCAGTTTCAGGCCGCGCGCGGCGCGCATGGCCCCGATCGCTTTGTCCAGGGTGTCGTTGTAGGTGGCCTGCGACGTCGATTGGATGGCCAGGTTGACCGTGCGATTCTCGTGGCCGAAGTCGGAAAAGAACTTCGTGATCGGTACGAGCACGAGGTCGTCCTGGCTGTTTCCGAACGCGGAGCCCTTCTCATCCAGGACTCCGATGATCACGTACGGCTTGGAATTGACGTTGATGGTCTTGCCGAGAGGTGTTTCGCTTGGAAAGAGCTTCTTCTGGATGCTCGCCCCGACCACGGTCACGGGGCGGCCGAACTCCACGTCGTCGGGCGAGATATTGCGGCCATAGCCGATCACGTAGCTGTTGGCGGTGAGAAAAAACTCATTGGTGCCGACGACGGTGCGCCCCTGCAGCGTGACCCGGCCGTAGCTGACCGGCCTGCCGCCGTCGAAGCACTTCAGTGCGATGGCGGAGGCCTGGCCCTCCATCAGGCGAACGAACTCGTTGGCGTTGTCGAGCGAGATGTCCTTGCGGTTCCTGTACTTCTCCTCGCCATTTCCGCCGTTGTTGATGATCGGATACTTGGCGAACTGGAAGATGTTGCTGCCCAGAAAGCTCAATCCCGTCTCGATCCCTCCCTGGATCGCGCTCAGCGAGGTCATGACCCCGATGACCGAGAAGACGCCGATGGCCACGCCGAGCATCGTCAGCGCCGAACGAAGCTTGTTCGTTCGCAGCGAACTGAGGGCCATTCGGAAGATTTCGGTGAAGAACATTTTCGGTTTCTCGTGCCGCTTACGTATTTACCTGGTTGCGCGGTCTCGGGGTTTCGCGGTCTCGCCGTTGTCGGGCCGGCAGAGCCGCGAGTCGAGGGCGCGGCCGTTGTAACCGCCGCCGCGAGACCGCGGAACCGCGCGACCGCGCGACCGCCTCACTCATACCGCAGCGCCTCAATCGGATCCAACCGCGACGCGGTCAGCGCCGGGGCGAAGCCGGAGATGATGCCGGTCAACGTGGAGACGATCATCCCGATGAACACCAGTCCGGCGGAGAACTGGATCGGGAACGAGGGGAAGGCAGCGGCCACGCCGGTGGTCAGCAGGAACGAGAGCACCAGACCGGCCGCGCCGCCGACGAGGCAGATGCAGACCGCCTCGACGAGGAACTGCAGCAGGATGGTCCTCCGGCGCGCGCCGACCGCTTTGCGCGTGCCGATCTCGCGCGTCCGCTCTTTGACGCTTACGTAGGTGATGTTCATGATGCCGATGGCTCCGACGAAGAGCGCCAGGCTGGTCACAAAGAGTCCGGCGATGGCGATGGCGGCCTTGACCGGCTCGATGGAGCTGCGCAGCCCTTCCTGGGCATTGATCTCGAAATCGTCTTTCTGTTCCGGCCGCAGACCGCGCACGCGACGCATGTCGCCGGTCAGCTCATCGCGCGCCTGGGCCACGCGATCCTTGTCCTTCACCTTGACGCGGATGGACGTGTCCAGGCGCGAGCTGAAGGCCTTCATGAATGCCGATAGAGGGACCACGACCTGCGTGTCGAAGCTGAACAGGCCGAGGAACGAGCCCTGTTTGGTGTAGACGCCGATGACGTTGAAGGGATTGCCTCCGATCATGACGGTCTTGCCGAGGGCCGACTGCTTCGGGAAGAGCGCGTCGGCGACGTCATAGCCGAGGACGCAGACGTTGCGCCCGCCGCGCGACTCGATGGAAGTGAAGAACCGTCCCTCCTTGAATTGGTTGGTCGACGTCAGCAGAAACTCGTCCGTCGTTCCCTGGGTGAAAACCCGTTGTACCTCGTTGTCGCCGTATTTGACGTTGCGGTTGGTGTTCAACGTCGGTACGGCCGTGATCAGTTGCGAGTTGGGGGTTGCCTCGATGAGACGCTTCAAGGCGTCGGCGTATTGCGGCTCGATCCGGCGGCGGTTGCGGTAGTTCCACCAGTCGTCGACGTTATGCCACGGCCACTTCTCGACGTAGAGGATGTCGTCGCCGATCATGGAGAGACTGCGCTCGAATCCGATCCCGATTCCGGTGATCGCCGATCCCATCAGCGTGACCGCGATGATGCCGATGATCACGCCGAGAGCGGTCAGGATCGAGCGCATCTTGTGTGCCCGGATCTGTCCGAAGGCGATGCGGAAACTCTCTCCAAGCTCGATGGTGATGTCTTTCATGAGGTCTCGCGGTTGCGCGGTTGCGCGGTCTCGGGGTGGTGGTTGGTGGTAACTGGGTTGCTGGGTTGCTGGGTTGCTGGGTTGCTAGGTTGCTAGGTTGCTAGGTTATTGGGTCGCTTGTTGCTGGGTTGAGAGGTTCTTGTAGCAACTTAGCAACCAAGCAACCAAGCAACTCAGCAACCACCCCGCGACCCCGCAACCGCGAGACCGCGCAACCTCGTCTATGTCTTGGCCTTCTCGATGGTCACCTTTGCTCCATCCTTCAGTTTGCGGCTGATGGCGGTGTAGCTGCCGGAGACGACCTCGTCGCCGGGTTTGATGCCGCTCTTGATCTCGATGTAGGTGGTGTCGGCGATGCCGGTCTCGACTTTCTGAATGTGCACCGTGTCACCGTTCTTGATGAAGACCACGCGCTGCAGCTTGTCGCGCAATTCGCGCTCTTTCTGCTTCTCCAGCGTCTGGTTAGAGACCTCGGCTTTGTTGTCGTCGTCCTTGGACACGCTTTGGGCGGCCTGTTTCTCGCGCTCCTCAGGGGAGAGCTTGCTGTCGGTGCTGCGGACGGTGACGCTCTGGATCGGGACGGCGATAACGTTCTTGACCGTGTCGGTCTCGATGTCTGCCGTGGTGCTCATGCCCGGGCGCAGTTGCACCGAACGGTCGGAGACGCGGATCTTGACCTCGAAATTCGTGACCTGTTCCTGTGTGCCGGCGTTGTTCGTCGTGGCGGTGCTGGCGATCTCGCGCACCACGCCGGCGATCTTGCGGTCGGGATAGGCGTCGACGCTGATGCGGGCCACGTCTCCGACCTTCACGTTGACGATGTCATTCTCATTGACGTTGACGCGCGCTTCCATGCTGGTCAGGTCGGCGATGCGCATGACTTCCGTGCCGGCGAACTGGCTCGTACCGACCACGCGCTCGCCGAGGAGGCTGGTAAGGGAGCTGATCGAGCCATCCGTCGGAGAGACGATCGTGGTCTTGTCGAGTGCCTGATCGATCGTGCGCAAGGCACCTTCCGCGCGCTGGATGTCGAACTGTGAGGCGTTGACCGCCGACTGTGCCACTTCATAGTTCGTCTGGGCGGTCTTGCGGTCCGACTCGGGGATGAGTTTCGATGCGAAGAGATTCTTGGCGCGCTCGTAGTCGGCTTCCGCTTTGGCAAGCTGGGCTTTCTGCGTCAAGCTGGTGGCGCGTGCGCTGCTCAACGCGGCCTGCTGCTCCTCGACCTGCGAGCGGTACGCGTCCGGCTTGATGCGCAGAAGGAGTTGTCCCTTGCGCACGATCTGCCCTTCCTTGACCGGCATCTCGATGATCTCGCCCGAGACCTCGGGAGAGATTTTGACCTCGATCTCCGGCTGGATCTTGCCCGTGGCCGTGACCAGCTGCGTGATCGTCTTCCGGAATGCCTTGTCGGTGGTAATGGGGATCGGCTGCTCGCGCTTTTTGTTCATCGCCACCGCGACGACGGCGACACTGATGATGAGAAGGATGGCGATGATCCAGTAGAGCTTCTTGCGCGAACGCTTCGGTTTCGGTTTGGTGATGGATGTCAGAGGGCCTGCGGTCATGTAACGTTTACTCCAGACGGGCGGTCAGCCCGGGCAGTTGGGGTCTGTTGAGATGTAACGAATTTTCGCCGCGAAGGTTGCAGCGGGACCGCTTCCGGCAACGTTGCGGGCGGGCTTCCTATTCTTGTAGGAGTCTGCGCTGCAGAACGATGGAGCGAAGACGGTGGCCGAGCCTTGGGCAACCAGCGCAGCCGGCCGTGCCGGCCTTACCTCACCGACCGCCTCCGCGGGAAGACGCCTCCCACAGCGAACAGATGGCCGCCTTCCTGTGCGTAGACGCGCCCCTGGGCATCGACCGCGACGGGCGTGTAGGCGGCGCCGAGCGGGCCGCCGAGGGGAATGCGGTCGATGAGCGCGCCGCCCTGGCTGAGCGCGTAGAGGTTTCCGTCTTCGGCATTCACATAGACCGTGCCGTGCACATCGACGGCCGGCGAGTTGACGCACCACTCGAAGCCGTTATCCTCGGTGACGCACGATCCGTCGCGGCAACTCGTCCGCGAGGGGTTGCGGTATTGCCACTCCACTTTGAACTGCGGATCGAGCTGCGTCACGAAGTCGCCCGGATCGGTGCGGAAGTCGAAATCGTAGTGGTTCTCCTTGGTCACGATCGAGTAGGTCCCGCCGTGCTGCCAGATGGCCGGTGTCGTATCCCAGCCGAAGGGATAGCTGCCGAGGTATGCGCCGGCAGAGCTGAAGTGCATCAGGTGACCCTGATCGAGGTTGTAGAGCGTGTACGCGCCGTAGACGATCGACCCGTCCGGTGCCACCACCGGCGAGGCCGTTGAGAGATCGATGACCCGGCCGGAGCCGTCTTCGTTGGTCCACGGATCGACACCGGTGGCGGTGCCTACCGGGCAACCGCCGTCCGTCCCGTTTGGCGGGAGCAGGATGTTGCATCCGTCGTGGAAGCGCGTGCGCAGCGACTGGTCCCACTTCGGCGTCAGATCGGGATTCACGGCGACGAGGTAGCTCCAGAAGTCGTTCAGGTGCGCATGCGTCACCAGATAGATGGTGCCGTCGGCGGCGATGGCCGGTGCGGCGTTGATGCCCGGCCGTTGCAGACCGCAGGGAATCGATGGCGGAACGGAGGTCGGCGTCGGAGGGATCTGTGCCGAGCTTCGCGTGAACTCGCTCTTGCAGAGATCGTTCGGCTTTGGCGCATCGGGGACGAGCGTCGCCATCGGAACGAGGGTGGTGGCGCCGGCCGGCGTGACACGCACCAGCCACGCGCCGGCGATATCCGTCACCCACGGCTGGTCGCCCTGCATCCGGAAGGCTCCATAGTAGACGTTGCCGGCGGAATCGACGGCCGGCGGCCCGGAGACGAATGTCAGCGCGTCGATGGTTGCGAACGGGTTGATGCGCCGAATGATGGCTCCGCTGTTACGGTCGATCTGGAGCAGCGTGCCGCCTGCGGCCGGAGCGTAGATGAAGCCGTTGGCCAGAACCGATTGGAAGGCCGGCTCCCAGAAGCCGGGACGGTCCGGGACCGGCTGCCAGTCGGTCTGAGCCGTCCACTTGTCGACGAGCTGGCCGTTTTCCCAATGAAGGCGATGAACGCTCCAGGTGACGGGCGCCGGGAATGGCCCGTCGAGCTGCATGTCCTTGAACGACATGAAGACGTCGTCGCCGTCCAGCAGCGGCGCGGCGTAGTGAACGTAGAGGTCGCCGGAGCCGGCTTCGATCTCGTACGGAACGAGCGGATCGTGGACGACGTCGGCGAGCACGCTGGCCAGCGGCTGTGCCGAGACCGTGGTGCTGCTGGTGTGGCGGGCGTTGCCGCCGAACTGCGACCATTGGGCCTGTGTGGGTGTCGAGGTGGCGGCGAGCGCGACGGTCACCGCAAATAAACGTCTGAGCATCTGTACAGCCTACGCGATTTCCCTGCCGGAACGGTTGCCCGTTTTCGCGGACGCTCTGTCCTCGATGGAGGAGAATAACCGGGGCCCTTTGCCGGCTTCTCTCTCAGCAGGGAGGGTTGACGTTCTGGCTCAGCCGTCGCATGTTATTCGTCATGCAGTACGTCAACCCCGGAGGGACCGAAAAATGAGACGATCGATCATTCAAGCAGTCGCCGCGTTGTTTCTCGTCCTCGTCGCCGCGCCGCTCTTTGCCGTGCAGAGAAACGCCGTCGACGAGGTGATCCGCATGACCAAGGCCGGAGTACCCGTCGAGACGATGCTCGATTACATCGAGAAGACCGACGCGAAAATCGTCGTCACCGGCGATGACATCATCGCCATGACGGACGCCAACGTGCCGAAGCCGGTGATCAAGGCTGTCGTCGACGCGGCCGCGTCGCGCCGCGACTACCGCGACCGTGGCTACTCCTCGTCGCGCGTCGTGGTCGCTGCCCCGTATTACTACGACCCGTACTACTACTACGATCCGTTCTGGTACCGCCCGAGCATCTCGCTTGGATTCTTTGGCGGCTTCGGCGGCGGGTTCCGTGGCGGTCACTTCCGCCACCGCTGATCTGTCTTCGAACGCGGTTCGTACTTGACGCAGGCCGGGCGGGAGCCCGGTCTGCGTTTTTTCGGAGCGCCGGCGCTACCGCGCCGGGCCAACCGCAATCATCATCCCCACCGTCTTGCGATCGATGAGTGGCATCGCTTGCCAGGCCACCTTACGGCCCGTGTGACGGGCCACGATCCCTTTCGCTACCGCGTGGCCGATGAGCGCGCCGGCGACGACGTCGGACGGGAAGTGCACGTGATCGTTGACGCGCGAGGCGGCCACTCCACTTGCGATCGTGTAGACGATCGTCGGCACCACCCAGCCGTCGTAGTGGCCGGCGATGGCTGTGGCAAAGGCGAAGGCGTTCGTGGCGTGTCCGGAGGGGAAGCTCTCGAAGTGCCCGTTCAGCGGATGGAAGGAATGGCTCCCTTCGTTCTGGCTCGGCCGGGCCCGGCCGAAGGCGCGCTTGAGCAGCGGCGTGACGATTCCCGCCGCCCACAGCTCAGACTCCAGTGAGTCGCGTCCGGCGTCGCGGAGGTTCGTGTCGCGCATGACGGCGCCGGCGGCGATCATCAGCACCGACAGGTCCAGCGCGCGCTGGCCGCCGAATGGCGTGAGCGTCTTTGCGAATTGATCGGTCGACGACGTCCGGTTCTGTTGCACGCGGTCGGACGTCTGCCGGTCGGTCGCGTAGAGCGCGACCACGACCGCCGTCCCTTCGGCGAAGCGCTCCCACGTTTTCCGATCCCATCGCAAAGGAGCCGTGGCCAGGCTCTTCGCGTCCTGTACGTCGCGGATGAACTCGTGCTTCACCGCGCTGACGACGGGACAATCGTCCGCGTAGGCCGGGAGAGCAAGGACGAAGAGAAGGGTCGCCAGACGTATCATGTGGAGAGTATCCGTTGTACGGATGAATGGCTGGTGAACGGGCGCGACGAAAGCTAATGTTGAATGTTGAATGGTCAATGTTGAATGTTGAACGAGCCGCCCTGTCAGCTCATTCAACATTCAACATTCAACATTAAACATTCAACACTGAACATTCAACATTGCTTCGATCCAACTCCAACCCGCCGACAACCCTACGCCTCCCTCGCCTCCAATATGTACCCCGACCCGCGTATCGTGTGAATCAGCTTGACCTCGCGGTCGCGGTCGACGATGCGGCGCAGTCGGCCGATGTAGACCTCGATCAGGTTCGAGAAGGGATCGAAATCGTCGTTCCAGACGTGTTCGGCGATCTCTTCGCGGCCCATGACCCGGCCGGCATTCACCGCGAGATATTCGAGCAGCGCGTACTCCTTGGTGGTCAGGGGCAACTCGTCGCCGGCACGGGTGACGCGATGCGAGCGCGTATCGAGGCGAAGGTCGCCGACCTCGATGACCGGATACTGCCGCACACCGCGCCGGCGCAGGAGTGCCCGCAGACGGGCCAGCAACTCCGCGAACTCGAACGGCTTGACGAGATAGTCATCGGCGCCGGAGTCGAGTCCTTCGACGCGGTCGGCGACCGAGTCGCGGGCGGTGAGCATCAGGATCGTGGCACCGATCCCCTGCGCGCGCAATTGCCGGCAGACCTCGAAGCCGTCCGGCGGCGGAATCATGGCATCGAGGATGATGACGTCATACGCCGCCGTCACAGCGGCCTCGATGGCAGCATCGCCGGTTGCGACCGCGTCGACCGCGTACGATTGCTCCCGCAGACCGCGCTCGATGAAGCGTGACATGTCCGGATCGTCTTCGACGACGAGGATTCGCATGTGAGTAGATTAGTAGATTGGTTGCTGAGTTGCTGGGTTGCGCGGTCTCGGGGTTACGCGGTCTCGCGGCTGTGAAAAGGCAAACACCGCGAAACCTCGCAACCGCGCAACCCAGATCACTCAGATACCCAGCAACGCAGCAACCGACCTACTTGGCCCACACCTTCGACAGCCTGTTCTTCGGCACGGCGGGGACGTCGCCGCCGTAGTGGGACGTATCGTTGAACAACGTCAGGCGCGGACAGGTGACGTCTTTGAAGTCGAGGATGTTGAGGGCGCAGGGACTCTGGTCGAGGCGGTCGCGGTACTTGCGCGGATCGAATCCGATGAGAGAGCTGAGAAGCAGGCGGATCGTCGCTTTGTGCGAGACGACCAGAATCCGCTGATCGGCGTGTTCTTCGACGATCTTCAGCAGCGCCGGCAATGCCCGGGCCGTCACCTGCAGCCCGCTCTCACCGCCGGTCGGGGCGAACGAGAAGGGATCGGTCTCATAGCGCGCGTATTCGGCCGGGAACTCCTGCTCGACCTCGGCGCGCGTCTTCCGTTCCCACCGTCCGTGCGCGATCTCGCGAAGGCCGTCGATCGTGGTCACCTCGATGCCGTGCGGGTCGGCGATCAGCCGGGCCGTCTCCATCGTCCGCGTCATCGGGCTGGCAAAGGCGACGCTGATCGGATCCGCTTCGAGGCGCCTGCCGAGCAGCCGGGCCTGCTCCCGCCCCTCGTCTGAAAGGAGTACGTCGATGGCACCGGCAAAACGGTCCTCGGCGGTCAGCTCCGTCGCGCCATGACGGACGAGATAGACGCGCGTAGTCATCGGTGCCGCGCATCGTAGCAGAGGGGAATCGCAGGCCGCGTGTCCCTCTAAGGTGTATGAAGTACTTCTTCGACCGTCACACCGACTCCCTGTCGCTCGATCTCGTGGAGTCGTTCGAGTGCGGAGACAGCGAGCCGCTGGCGACGGGGGTGATGTTGCACGTCGACCGGGAGCGGCGCCCTCTCATGCTCGAGATCCAGGGAGCCTCGAAGATCGTCGACGTGGCCGGGCTGTCGTCGATGCATGCCTTGCCGATTTCGCTGGAGGAGATCGCACGGCGGATGACCTGGACGCCGATTGGCGAGGCGATCTGGCGGAAGGTCGTTCGGCTCAGCGCAGGCGAGCAGGACGGCGGGCAAACCAAAAGGCTCGCGATCCCTGATCTCGCGAGCCCGTTCTCGATCCGTTAACAGCCACCAGGGGGCATCCGAACCGACTGTGGCTCCGACGTCCTTTGCCCGTCGCAACCGTTCGCCACGCGTTAACAGCTGCAAAGAAACATCCGCGTGGCAGTCCCGGTACCCATCGCGTTCCGGAACCACCCGACTCGCCGTTGACATCTGCGATGAAGCATCCGGCGCGTCAGGGATCACTAATGTAGGTCCCGGTTTTGTGACCTGCAAGGGGTCGAGAAAATATATTTTTGTTGTCGTAAGGACGGGGTCGGTTGCTGGGTTCCTGAGTTGCTAGGTTGCGGGGTCTCGGGGTTTCGCGGTCTCGCGGTTTTTCTGGCCTGCGCCACCGCGAGACCGCGTAACTGCGAGACCGCGAGACCCAGCAACCCAGAAACCCAGCAACTCCGTAACACCGCCCGTCGCCAGCGGATCGACTTTCGAGTAAGATACGCTGCCCAACCGATCTCGCCGTCCTGAGATCCATCCCACTGAAAGGCTTTACGATCCATGACCCAGAGTAGAGAAACCGCCGAAGCAACGTTTGCCGAGGCGTTCGAAGCGAGCCTGAATTTCAAGACCCCAGAGCAGGGCGAGTTGCTCAAAGGACAGATCGTATCGATCTCCGGGGACGACGCCTTCGTCTCCTACGGCGGTCCGTCGGAAGCGGTCATGGCGGCCAACGAGCTGGACGGCCTCGACGTCGGCGATACGGTGGAAGGGACGGTGGTCAAGACCTCGCCGGACATCCGCATCTCGCGCAAGCTGGCCAAGGGCAAGGCCTCGCTCGATCTGCTCCGGCAGATGTACGAGAACCGGCTGCCGGTCGAGGGGAAGGTGGCGGCCCGGAACAAGGGCGGCTTCGATGTGAACGTCGGCGGCCTCCGCGCCTTCTGTCCTCTTTCCCAGATTTCTCTCGGCAAGATCGACAATCCCGATCAGTTCATCGGCCAGCCGTACGAGTTCCGGATCACGGAGCTCTCCGACGATGGCCGGCGCATCGTCGTCTCGCGCGCCGCGATCCTGAAGGAAGCCAACCAGTCGCGCGCCGAGGAGACTCGCCGCAACATCGTGCCGGGCGCCGAGCTGACCGGCACCATCAAGACCATCACTCCCTTCGGTGCCTTCGTCGACCTCGGCGGGATCGACGGCTTGCTCCACGTCTCGGAGATGAGCCGCCGCCGCGTTACCGATCCGAAGGAAGTGGTCAACGTCGGCCAGGAAGTCCGCGTCAAGGTCATCAAGATCGAGAACGACGGCAAGCGCATCTCGCTCTCGATGAAAGACCAGGAGCCCGACCCCTGGAGCGACGTCGCCGACCGCTATCCCGCCGGCACGCAGTTCGGCGGACGCATCGTGCGCACGACCGACTTCGGCCTCTTCGTCGAAGTGGAGCCGGGTATCGACGGGCTCGTTCACTACTCGCAGCTTCCGTTCGGCGTGAAACAGGGCGATGCCGACATCGCCATCGGCACGCAGGTCAGCGGCTGGGTGCGCGAAGTCGATCCATCCAAGAAGCGCCTGTCGCTTTCACTCCGCGAGATCGCCACGCGCGATCCGTGGGAAGGAGCCGCGCAGCGCTACCCGGCCGGCAAGGTGGTCGAGGGAACCGTCGATCACGGCGGCCCTCCCGGTATCTTCGTGCAGATCGAGCCGGGCCTCACCGGTCTGATCCCCAACTCCGAGATCTCCGTCGCGCCGGGCGCCGATCCGTCCCGCGCCCACGAGGCGGGGGAGAAGCTGGCCGTCCGCATCATGAGCATAGACCCGCAGCGGAAGCGCATCTCCCTCTCACACGAGGCGGCCAAAGCGGCAGCCGAGCGCGACGAATATGTGAAGTTCGCGGAAGAGCGCGGTGACAACGAATCGGGTGAGAGCGCGATGGCGCTGGCGTTCAAGCGGGCCATGGAGAAGCGCAAGTAATGCGCATCTTCATGACCGGTGCGACCGGCTACATCGGCAGTGCCGTGGCACCGGCGCTGATCGAGCGCGGACACGAGGTGACGGCGCTGGTCCGCCCGGAAACGGATTCGGGCAAGCTGCAGGCGCGCGGCGCCTCGATCGTCGCCGGCGATCTAGCCTCGCTGCCGTCGCTTGCCGATTCTCTCGGAAGTTACGATGCCTTCCTCCACATCGCGCAGGCCAATACGCCCGAGGCGCCCGCGTTAAACCGAACCGCGCTCGACGTCTTCACCGCGCAGCCGGGCTTCTTTGTCTACACCTCGGGTGTCTGGGTCTGCGGCAATACCGGCGACGACGTCGCCGACGAGTCGACGCCCCCGAATCCGCTCCCGATCGTGGCCTGGCGCCCCGAACAGGAGCAGGCGGCGCTGGCCACGGGACGAAGCGCCATTCTTCGCCCTGGATGCGTTTACGGAGGCAGGCAGAGCCTCTGCCGCGGATGGTTCGAAGCCTCCGAAAAGAAGCAGACGGTCTATCTGGTCGGCGACGGCAACAATCGCTGGGCCATGGTCAATCTTCACGATCTCGCCGACTGCTACGTCCGCGTGACCGAGCAGCGCGCCACCGGCATCTTCCACGCGGTCGACGACACGAACGAAACGCTTCTCGGCTGCGCGCTTGGCATCGCCAATGGGGCCGTCATCGAAACGGTCCCGGTCGAAGTCTCACGCCAGAAGTACGGTCCCTTCGCCGATGCCCTGGCCATCGATCAATGCGTTTCGAGCACCGCCACCCGCCAGAAGCTCGGCTGGAAACCGTCGCGCGACTTCACCTCATCGATCGATGAGCAGTGGGACGAGTGGAACGCTTTGAATCAGTAGATTGGTGGATTAGTGGATCGGTAGTGATCGCTTCGCAGGCTGCCCTATCCCACTGATTTACCGATCCACGGATCACTAATCCACTGATCCACTGATTTTCGCAAACCCGATCATCAACTCATTCACCCTCCCCGGCGCGTCGGTCTGGACGAAGTGGCCGGCGTCAGGGACATGTTTGATGCGCAGATCGGGGACATTTTCGCTGAAGTCGCGCAGGGTCTCGGGAGTGAAGAACGGATCGAGATCGCCCCAGATCATCAGCGTCGGGACGTCGATGCGGCGCATCAGGCCGCGCAGTTCCTTGCGGCGCCGCATGGCGCGGTAGTAGTTGGCCATGCCGGTGAGCGCGCCCGGCTTCATCCACGCTTCCACGTACCTCTCAATTTCGCCGGCGGTGAAGCAGCCAAGCCGTGCCAGCGCCCGGCGCAGGAGCGCGTAGCGGAAGCGGCGCATCACGAACTCCGCCAGCCACGGTGGATGAAACAGGAGCTGGTACTTGGCGCGCCACTTCTGCCGCGCCGAGCGGCGCAACTCGCGCAGGTAGGCCACCGGATGCGGTGAATTGAGGATGATCAGCCGGTTCACCAGCTCCGGATAGAGCATTCCGGTCAGCCATGCCACGGCGCCTCCCCAGTCGTGTCCCGCCACAAGGCAGGGTCCTTCGCCGATCTGTGTAATCACCCCGGCGATGTCTTTGGCCAGCTCGGTCAGGCGATACGCGTCGATCGCACGCGGCTTCGACGAGTCGTTGTAACCGCGCAGATCGACGGCGACGACGTGGAAGCCGGCCGCGGCCAGCGCCGGGATCTGATTCCGCCACGAGTACCAGAACTCCGGAAAGCCGTGCAGGAGCACGACCAGCGGCCCGCGCCCCGCTTCGACGTAATGGATCGTGACGTCACCGACCACGCAGGTGCGGTCGGTGACGTTCAACTCCGGAACCAGCGGCATCGCCACATTGTATGGGGTGATGACGCGGATCATCCGCAGATGGCGCAGATGGAACGCAGATCCAGAACGGTTCGATCTGTTTCTATCTGCGTCATCTGCGGATAGCTCTTCCTGGGCTAATCCCGATTCAGTGCCGTGATGAGCAGTCCCACGCCGACGGCCAGCACGGCCACGCCGACAGCGACTTTCCAGGGGTTGTCCTTGGCGTACGACGTTGCCTTCTTGCTGCCGTCTTTCAAATAGTCGCGGGCCGTGCTGAGGTATTCGTCCACGGCGACGTTCTGAATGGACGACCTGAGCTTCGAAACCATGTCGTCGCTGATGCCGAGACGGCCGAGGAAGTCATCGAGACCACTGCTCGCCGTCGCTTCAGGCCGTCCGCAGGTAGGGCATTTGTTCCCCTTCGCTGTATCCATTCCTCATCTCCTCTTTTCGTCCGGCTCGTAGCTCCGTCCGTGCGTGCCGATAGTGGTCCTTATCCTGCCACCGATCGTCTCCGCTGAGTGGCATTTCCTGGTCCAGTGGCTGCGCGAGTGAACAGAGTGCAAGAGAGACGCCGCTGTCCTACGGGGCGTCCTCCGCTTTTCCAAACAGATACCCCTGCCCGAAGGCGATCCCCATCTCTCTTGCCGCATCGGCGGTCGATTGATCCTCGACGCCTTCGATGATGATGGCGCAGGAGAACTCCGCGGCCAGTGCCACGAGATTGCGGACGATCTTCGTCCGCGTCGGATCAGCCTCGAAGAGCGTTCCGAAGAGCTGGCTGATCTTGAGGTAACTCGGCCGGATGCGCTCGATGAGGGGCAGATGCGAGTAGGCGACGCCGACGTCGTCGAACGCGAAGCGCGCACCGAGGCCGCGGAGGCGGTCGATCGACTCGAAGAGTCCGGCGTGCTGGCGGATCTCCTGCTGCTCGGTGATCTCGAGCACGACGCGCCCGAGGCTGATACCCGACTTCCGCGCCGACGACTCCACCGCCAGGACGACGCCCATGTCATCGAGAGCGGCCGGATGGATGTTCATGAACAGCGTCAGCGGCTCGGGGAACGCCGGCGCCTCCCGCATCGTCCGCTCGATGCAGGCCGCCTCCAGACGGCCAACTTCCTTTCGGCGCGCGGCATAGTCGAAGAGGAGATCCGGCCGCGCGAACGGACCATCGACACGATAGCGCGCCAATGACTCCACGCCGTGCAGCGCGCCGTCCGCAAGCGACACGATCGGCTGGAAGCGCGGGCGCAGATCGTTCCCGGCCAGGATCTCATTCATCGTCGGAACGAGCGCCATCGACGGCGGCGTGCTATCCACAGGTTCGGTCAGCAGCGATTCGAGCATGTCGACGCTGAACGGCTTCGACAGCACGGCATCCGCGCCTCTGCGCTGCGCCTCGGCCTCGAGCTCACCGGTGACATGTCCCGACATCAGGATCACCCGCGCCGCCGGCGCCACGCGCTGGATCTCGGTGATGAACTCCAGCCCTTCGAAGCGGAACGGTCCGGAAAGCTTGACGTCGGTCACGATGTCGGTGACCGGCTCGGCGCCGAGGATGATCTGTGCCGATTCGAGATCGCGGCAGACGACGATGCGGCGGCCGTCGCGCTCGAGCGCAACGGCCAGACCGAGCCCTATGTCGGGGTCGTCATCGACGATGAGTAACGTTTGCATCTGGAGTGCGGCGGCCGGGGCCGCCGCCCTCATGATTACTTCGCGTTCTTCTTTTTCGCGGCCGGGTGTGCCGCCGCGGCCGCGGTGATCTCGGCGCGGCGGGCACGGTCCTTCGCTCGCTGGGCGGTGCGGCGGCGCTGCTCGATGGCAGTGCGTGCCTTGTCTCCATTGATCTTTGACATGAAAGCCTCCGCGCCCACCTTACCAGCTATTTCTTCGCTTGCAGAGTGTCGAGGTCGGCCAGCACCTCTTCGCTGTGGGCCGGCGGCTTCACTTTCAGGTAGACCTTGCGGATCACGCCCGACGGATCGATCAGGAAGGTGTTGCGCGACGCATACGCCGTTCCGTTGTACTCTCCGAGCGAGCCGTACTCAGTCGACACGGTGTGCTCGGTGTCGGCCAGGAGCTTGAAACTCAGTCCCTCTTTCGTGCAGAAGCCCTTGTGCGAATCGGTGGTATCGACGCTGACGCCGACGACGACCGCGTTCTTGGCCTCGTACTTGGCGATGTCGCGCTGAAAGTTATGCGCCTCCAGCGTGCAGCCGCTGGTGAAGTCCTTCGGGTAGAAGTAGAGTACGACCCACTTGCCCTTGAACTGATCGAGCGAGATGGCCGGCGCGTCCTGGCTGGGAAGGGTGAATTTCGGTGCTTTCGTTCCCTCGGCCGGGGGCGCGGGAGCGTCGGCGGCGAACGAGGCGATCGATAGCAACAGCATGGCGGCAAACGTGGCGATGAATTTCATTCTTGGTGACTCCTCCGGTGTGCTATCTACCACAGCAGTTACAGTCCGGGCATGAACACATCAGACACAGTTAAGGCTCCCGACTACGGCATCGATGCCCCCGGCGTGATCCGCAATCTCCTGATCGTGGCGGTGGCCGGATTCCTGCTCTGGCTGACGATGACCCTCGGCTGGTGGTCGGGCGATCTCATCGGCCTCGGCGTTCGTCTTCCGCTGGGGCACATCGCCATCTGGCCCGCCGCCACCTGTCTTCTGATGGCGATCTGGATGCTGTGGGACAGCAAGATCGGGAAGATGCGCAATCGCGAGCAACTGCTCGACTCCGTTCGTTTCACTGAAAACGCTCGCGTGCTCGACGTCGGCTGCGGCCGCGGCCTGATGCTGATCGGCGCCGCCAAACGGCTTACCACCGGAACGGCGTCAGGGATCGATCTCTGGCAGGCGGAGGATCTCTCCGGCAATCGCCCCGATGCCACGATGGAGAACGCGGCCAGGGAAGGGGTGGCCGACCGGGTCGACGTGCAGACGGCCGACATGCGCAAGATCCCCTTTCCTGACGCTACCTTCGACGTCGTTGTCTCCTGCTCGGCCATCCACAATATCTACGATGCCGCGGGGCGCCGGCAGGCCATTGCCGAGATTGCTCGGGTGCTCAAACCGGGAGGGGAGGCTGTCATCGACGACATCCGTCACGGCCGCGAGTACGCGGCGAGCTTCGCCGCGAACGGCTGCACGTCGAAGTCGACCGGATCGAGCATCATTGCCGTCTTCCTGGCCATCCTGACCATGGGCTCACTCCGGCCGGTCACTCTTGTGGTGCGGAAGAGCGCCTGATTCGACCTTCTTCTCGATGCGCCGATCGGGTGCCAGCCACATCAACGAGACGGTCAGGTAGATGGCGAAGGCGATCCAGCGCTGGAGGAATGCGGAGGGAATGGCCACGACGTACAGCGCCGCCGAGATCTTCCCCTTGACGTCGTTTCCGATTGCGGCGCGGAGCTTCGAGTGAGGACCCTGATCGGCGATGATCGCGTAGACCAGGATGGTGTAGGCGATGGCGGAGAGCAGCAGCACGCATCCGTAAGCCGCAGTCGGAAGCGGTGCGAAATCGTTCTCCCCCATCCAGCCGGTGACGAACGGCACCAGCGACAACCAGAACAGCAGATGCATGTTCGCCCAGAGAATCCGCCCGTTGACGTGATCGACCGCATGAAACATGTGGTGATGGTTATTCCAGTAGATGGCCAGAAAGATGAAGCTGAGTGCATAGGTCAGCAGCGTCGGAACGAGCGGCCGCATGGCGTTCAGGTCCGTCCCGTGCGGCACGCGCAGCTCGAGCACCATGATCGTGATGAGGATGGCGATCACGCCGTCGGTGAAGGTTTCGAGGCGGGCTGTGGACATGAAGGTGGCGCGTAGTGTAGCGAAGTGATCGAGTGTCCGATTCTTGAACTCCCGGAAACGCAGACCTTCGATCAGTGGCTGGCGGGATCATGAGTCGGATCCCGGTGTAGGTCTCGGGGTTGCGCGGTCTCGCGGTGGCGGGATCACTTCGGCAGGATCACAGTCGCCCGCTGCAGTTGCGGCCGGGCCCAGTTCACTCGAATTTCTTCAACATCGGCCATGCCCCCTGCAATGTAAAGCCACGCGGCTTCTTCACGAGAAACAGCGTGAAGTGCTCCTGGGCCATGGCGTAGGGATGCCCGATCTCAGCCATCGGCCGGACCACCTCGAACTTCTGTTCGAGAGTCTCGCGGTCATCGCCCAGCACCAGGATGCTCTCGCCGGTGTAGTTCCGCGGACCCCAGTACCAGTAGGACAGATGGCCGCCGATCGATTTCGGCAAGCCGTAGCGCGGACCGTAGAAGTCGATCGCCGCGGCCTGGCCGTAGTCGTTGCCGAAGATGGCCGTCTTCGCTCGCTCGTCCGGCGGGAGACTGTTGTAGACCCGCGCCACCGTGGCCACCATCTCCGGCCATCCAAAGCGGTCGGCGAAGAACTGCGGCATCGACGTCGTCATGCGATGTTCGAAACGCGGCTGCTCGATGTGCGTCAGCTCGGTGAAGCGAAAGTAGGCGTCGGGAGGGAGAGTGGGAACGGCGATCGGCGCGAGGAAAACGCCACTGACGGCGATGAGCGCGAGATATGCCGGCCGCATCCAGCCGCGGCCCTGGCGCTCCGTCATCCGTTCGAAGGCGACGGCGCCCGCGGCGATGATCATCACGAATGCGGGGAGCAGGTAGTAGAAACGCCCATGCACGATGATGAGAACGGCATACGCGATGGTCCAGGCAAGGCCGAGGACGCGGAAGCGTTTCAGCGATCCCGTAAAGAGCGAAACAAGACCGGCGATCCACAGCGGCGTCGCGATCGGATTGGTCAACAGGACATCCCAGAGAAGGAAAACGATCGGGTTCATCTGCACGTCGCGGCCATTCCGTTTGATGTTCGCCAGCAGCTCGAAATGTGGGAAGTGATGCCGGATCTCCCAAATCAGGTTCGGAAGGAAGATGGCCATGGCGATCGCTCCCGCCAGAACGAACCAGCGGTTGAACATCAGCCGGCGATGCGGCGTGAGCAGCAACGCCGCCACGACGGCGAAGCCGAAGACGAATACGGTGTGCTTGTTCAACAGGCCGATGCCGGCCAGCAAGCCGAACCACGGCCAGAGGCATGGATCGTTTCGTTGGATGATGCGCACGACCACCAGCGCGCAGCCGCCCCAGATCAGCGGCTCGATCGAATTCATCGACAAGTAGCTGCAGACGGCGAGGTATCCGGGGGCGAACAGGATGGCCAGCGCCGCCGTCAGTTGGGCGAAGCGGCCACCGCCGAGCTCCCGCGCTATCGCTCCCGCCAGGAGGACAGCTCCCGCGCCGGCCAGTGACGGGAAGAGACGGATCGAGTACGGCGAGTCACCGAACAGGTACCGCGTAAGCCAGGCCTGAAACGCGGTCAGCGGCGGAAAGTCGACGTAGCCCCACGCCAGGTGCTGCCCGCTTGCCAGGAAATACAGCTCGTCGATGAAGAAGCCGTAGAGATTTGCCGTGGCCATGTGGAAAGCGAACTTCGCGGCCGCGACGCAGGCCACGAGCATGGGACCGCTCCACACCACGAGGTTTGACGGAGAAGACTGCGACGGTACGGTTGCTTCGCTCATGGCGTCCAAGATCGAGCATGCGCCGCCGGCTGACAACGGCTTTGTGACGAGCGGAGGAGAGAGAGGACAGTCGGGCAGCGCGGCCACTCGTCACGCCCTTGCTCCGTTCGTCCCTCGGGAGATGACAGGCGGGCCGCGGCGCGTTACCGTTTCGCCGTGCGGCTGAAATCGTTCGTCCTGGTCTTCCTCGCTTTCACCTTCGCCGGCCTGCTGAATTTCAGCATCGTGGAGACGAGCTGGCTGGCCGAGGAGAACGTCGGCGCGGCGAAGTATCCATTCGTCTGGGAGATGACCGGCGTCTACACGTTACTGCTCCTTGTTCCGCTGCTGGTGCTGGTCGCCACGCGCTATCCGGTCCGGCGCGGCAAGGTGGCCTCACGCCTTCTCCTTCATGGCGCCGTCTTCGTGTTCTATGCGATCAGCCACACGCTCCTGATGTGGGGTAGCCGTGAGCTGATCTACCACCTCCTCGGCTGGGGTCCCTACAACTACGGCGACATGCGCTATCGCTTCTTCATGGAGGGTCAGAAGCAGTTCATCGTCTACCTCGGAATCTACTTTCTGATCCGTTTCAGGAACTACGCGCGGGCCAATCGCGAGCGCGACGCGAACGCGGCGCGGCTGGAGCGCGAGCTGACCGAAGCCCGCCTGGCCGCGCTGAAGATGCAGCTCCAGCCTCACTTTCTCTTCAACGCCCTGCACATGATCTCCTCGCATATCGAGGACGATCCGAAAGTGGCCGGGGCGATGGTGCAGCATCTCTCCAGCTTTCTCCGGGCCACGCTGCGAAGCTCCGCCGCGCAGGAGGTGCCGTTGCGCGAGGAGATGGAGTTTCTGGCCAGCTACGTGGAGATCATGAAGGCTCGCTTCGAGGAACGGCTCAGTGTGGTCGTCTCCATGCCCGCCGAGACAGGCGACACGCTGGTGCCGCATCTCTTTCTGCAGCCGATGGTCGAGAACTCGATCACGCACTCGCTGCGCGACCACGCCAGGAGGGCGGAGATCTGCATCGTTGCACTGCGCGACGGCGACCGCTTGCGCGTCACCATCGAGGACAACGGTCCCGGGCTGGTCGACGGCGCCGCTCCCTCCGGCGAGGGGATCGGTCTGTCGAACACCATGGCCCGGCTGCAGCACCTCTACGGTCCGAGGCAGCGGCTCGATCTCGTGAACCGCGAAAAGGGAGGATTGCTGCTGACCATCGAGCTGCCGTGGCACACGTCCGAGGAGGCTGTGGCGTGACACGTGTCTTGATTGCCGACGACGAAGCGCCGGCCCGGCGGCTCGTCCGGTCGTGGCTTGCCGGGCACGACGACGTCGAGATTGCCGGCGAGGCAGAAAACGGATTGGAAGTCGTCGACGCCGTCCGCTCGCTGCAGCCAGAGCTGGTTGTGCTCGACGTCCAGATGCCCGGGATGACCGGCTTCGAAGCGATCGAGGCCATCGGTGTCGAGTCCATGCCGGCGGTGATCTTCGCCACCGCCTTCGATGAGTTTGCTCTGCGGGCGTTCGAGGTCCATGCCGTCGACTATCTGCTCAAGCCCTTCTCCCGCGAGCGGTTCGACCTCGCCTTCAACCGGGCCGTGGCCCGGCTCAAGAATGCCGGAGGAGAAGCGGACGACAAGCTGGCGCGGCTGCTGGCCTCGCTGCCGCATGCGTCCAACCACCTGGAGCGGATCGTCGTCCGCCACGGTGACCGTCTCTTCTTCGTGGCCATGCGCGACGTCCTCCATCTGACCGCCGAAGGGAACTACGTCCGCCTCCACACATCCGACGGTTCCCATCTCGTGCGCGGGACGCTGGCCGACCTCGAGGCCCGCCTCGACCCGAAGCGTTTCGCGCGCATCCACCGTTCCGGCATCGTGAACATCGACGCCATCAAGGAGGTGCGCGCGCACTTCCATGGTGACTACATCATTGTGCTCAAGAGCAACGAGACGCTGCGCCTGTCGCGACGGTATCAGGAGAGGCTTCTCGGGCAGGGAACGTTCTGACCAACGGGACACGCCCGTGCCCCCAGCGGTACACGCCCCGTGCCCCAGCGGTACACGCCCCGTGCCCCAGCGGTACACG
>Ga0210402_10000113_pt1 | contig 87669 bp, 58 predicted proteins | sample IncBWC7MmetaG_FD_161055 | JGI IMG/M metagenome (GOLD analysis project Ga0210402, IMG submission 161055) | Forest soil microbial communities from Barre Woods Harvard Forest LTER site, Petersham, Massachusetts, United States - Inc-BW-C-7-M | ecosystem: Environmental > Terrestrial > Soil >...
TGGCGTTCTCGCCTGCGAGGGCCGCACCTTCATGGCGGGAGCCGATATCACCGAGTTCGGCAAACCGCCCTTGTCCCCCGGACTGCATGAGGTGCTGCGCGTGCTGGAAAATTCCGCCAAACCCATCGTTGCCGCCATTCATGGCACAGCCTTGGGTGGTGGCCTCGAAGTCGCCCTCGCCTGCCACTATCGGGTCGCGATCGCGACGGCAAAGGTCGGGTTGCCGGAAGTCAAGCTCGGCATTCTCCCGGGTGCGGGCGGCACGCAACGGCTGCCGCGGCTCGTGGGCATTGAAATCGCGCTCGACATGATCATTTCGGGCGAACCCATCGGTGCGCTGCAAGCGGCCAAGGCCGGCGTGATCGATAAGATCATCGACGGCGATCTGCTCGAGGGCGCCGTCAAGCATGCGCAGGATCTGGCTGCGCAAAAAGCTCCGCCGCGCAAGATCCGGGATATCAACATCGACTCAGCCAAGCTTCCCGCCGGGTTCTTCGATGCAGCACGCAAACGCATCGCCAAGGAGAAGAAAAATCTCTTTTCGCCACAACGCATCGTCGATGCCTTGGAAGCAGCCGCCACGCTGCCGTTCGATCAGGGGTTGGCCCGCGAGCGCGAATTGGCCATCCAATGCATGCAGAACAGCCAGGCCAAGGCGCTGCAACATGTGTTTTTCGCCGAACGCAAGGCTGCCAACGTACCCCATCTGGACAAGAGCGTTGCAAAACGCGACGTCAAAAGCGTGGCGATCATTGGCGCCGGCACCATGGGCGGCGGCATTGCGATGAACTTCTTGAATGCCGGGGTTCCCGTGGCACTGCTGGAAATGCAGCAAGATGCTCTCGACCGCGGCGTCGGCGTGATCCGCAAGAACTACGAAAATACCGCGGCCAAGGGCAGGCTGACCATGGATCAGGTTCAACAGCGCATGGCCTTGTTGAGGCCCACATTGTCATATGCCGATGTAGGTGATGCGGATCTCGTCATCGAGGCCGTATTCGAAACCATGGCAGTCAAAAAAGACGTGTTCGGCAAACTGGACAAGGCGGCCAAGAAGGGGGCGATACTCGCGACCAACACTTCCTACCTGTCCATCGACGAGATCGCCAACGCGACCTCGCGGCCCGGCGATGTCGTCGGCACGCATTTCTTCTCCCCCGCCAATGTGATGAAGCTGCTGGAAATCGTGCGCGGCGCGCAAACTGCGCAGGACGTGCTCGTCACCGTCATCGATACCGCAAAGCGCATCAACAAAGTCGGCGTGGTGTGCGGCAATCGCGACGGCTTCATCGGCAACCGCATGTTGGGCGGCTATGCCTATCAGGCCTCGCTCATGGTGCTCGAGGGCGCGATGCCGGAACAAGTCGACGCGGCGCTGCGCGACTTTGGCATGCCCATGGGCGTGCTGCAGATGAGCGATCTGGCCGGACTGGACATCGGCTACAAGTCGCGCAAGGACCGCGACCCGGCGACCTTTGACGGCCGGGTAACGCGCGCCGCGGACCTGCTGGTGGAAATGGGTCGCCTGGGCCAGAAGACCCAGGCGGGTTACTACGACTACGCGCCGGGCGACCGCACGCCGCGGCCGTCGCCGGTGGTTGCGGAAATCATCGAAAAGGTTTCGAAGGAATACGGCATCGTACGCCGAAAATTCAGCGACGAAGAAATCGTCGAGCGCTGCTTCCTGGCGCTGATGAATGTGGGCTGCGAAGTGCTGCGTGAAGGCGTCGCCTATCGTTCCAGCGACATCGACGTGGTGTACCTGTACGGTTACGGCTTCCCGGCCTATCGCGGCGGCCCGATGTTCTGGGCTGAAAACGCAGTGGGTTTGAAGAACGCACTGGAGAAATTGAAGAAGTACAGCGCGCAAACCGGGGGCAAGTGGCTCACGGTCTCGCCGCTTCTCGAGCAACTGGTCGCCGCAGGCAAGGGGTTCGCCGGCTAGTGAGCCTCGCCCAGGCCGCGGTATTTCATCATGGCATCGATGCTGGGCGCCCTGCCGCGCCACGCAAGATACATGGCCGCAAGATCCTCGGTATTGCCCCGCGAGAGGATCATGCGGCGGAAACGATCGCCATTCGCGCGGCTCAAGCCGCCGTTTTCATCGAACCATTGAAAAGCATCATCGTTCAGCATCTGGGTCCAGATATAGGCATAGTAGCCGGCCGAGTATCCGCCGCCCCAGATGTGCAGGAAATAGCTTGAGCGGTAGCGCGGCGGCACCGCCCGTATGTTGAGATGCGTTTTGCTCAGCGCCTCGGTCTCGAATTGATCGGTATTCTGCAGAGTCGCGCTCGCCGGCAACACATGCCATTGCATGTCGAGCTCGGCCGCCGCCAGCACTTCGGTCAAATCGTAGCCGGTGGAGAAATTCCTGGCGTTCTTGATCTTTTCCACCAGCGGCGCAGGCATCGGGACGCCGGTCTTATAATGCCTGGCATAGTGATTGAACACGGCGGGATACATCGCCCAGTGTTCATTGAACTGCGATGGAAACTCGACAAAATCGCGCGCGGTCGCCGTTCCCGACAGGCTCGGATAGCGGGTATCGGCAAACATCCCGTGCAGCGCGTGACCGAACTCATGAAACATCGTGGTGACGTCGTCAAAGCTGATCAGGGCCGGTTCGCCCGGGGCCGGCTTCGGTAGGTTCGCAACGTTGTAGACCACGGGCAAGGTGCCCAGCAGCGCGGATTGATCGACGAATTGCGACATCCAGGCTCCGCCATTCTTGTTATCGCGTTTGAAATAATCGCAATAGAACAGCGCCAGCGCCTTGCCATTCGCGTCGGCAACTTCGAATACCCGTACATCGGGTTCGTAGACCGGGATGTCCTTGCGTTCCTTGAAGCTGATGCCGTACAGCTGATTCGCCGCGAAGAACACGCCCGCCTGCAGTACGCTATCGAGTTCGAAGTATGGCTTGATCTCGTCTTCGTCGAGATCGAATTTGGCCTTGCGCACCTGCTCGCTGTAGAAGGCCCAATCCCAGGGTTCAAGCGTGAATGCGCCGTGCTGAGAATCTATTACCGCCTGAATACCATTCGCTTCGCGCGCCGCCGCTGCGGTCGCCACCGGCACCAGGGCAGACATGAAATCAAGCGCTGCTTCCGGTGTTTTCGCCATCTGGTCTTCCAGTTGCCACGCCGCGTGGCTTGGAAAGCCGAGCAAATTCGCGCGCAGCGCGCGAACTTGCGCCATACGCGTCAGGATGCTCCGGGTATCGTTTTCATCGCCGCGTTCCGCGCGCTCCCATGAGTTGCGAAAAATTCTCTCCCGCGTCGCGCGGACGTTCAGGCTCGCGAGTACCGGCTGTCGGGTCGTATTCTGCAGCGGAATCAAGTACCCCTCGGCATTGCGGCTCTTCGCGTCCTGCGCCGCGGCGGCGAGCTGCGCCTCACCGAGGCCCGCGAGCTCGGCCCGGTCGGCCGTCAGGTAGCGGCCGGCCTTGGCGGCGGCCAGCAATTTTTTGGAGAATTCATCCGCCAGTGCCGACCCTTCCTTGTTCAGTTTTTTGAGCTGCTCCTTGTTCGCGGCCGAGAGGTTGGCGCCGTAATGCACGAATTGGTCATACGTTATCTCGACCAGCCGCAGAGACTCTGCATCGAGCCTGAGCGCGGCGCGCTTTTGATGTACCGCGGACAGGCGTGCGAACAGCTTGGAATTCAAATAGATCGCGTCGCGGTGCGCGGCCAGCGCCGGCGCCAGTGCGGTCTTGGCCGCCTGCAGAACGGGGTTGGTGTTCGCTTCGCTCACACAGTTGAATGCCGCCAGCGCGCGATTCAAGAGACGCCCGGATCGCTCCATCGCCACAAATGTATTCTCGAAGGTCGGCGGCGCCGGATCGTCCGCGATGCGCTTTATTTCGGCAAGGCTCTGCGCCATGCCCGCCTCGATTGCGGGCTGATAATCCTGGTCCTTGATCCGGTCGAACGGCGGCGCGTTGAACGGCAGCTTGCTCGGCGTGTAAAAGGGATTCGACGGACCGAAGTCCCCGGCGTATGCGCCGGATAGCGCACCGAGGGCCTGAGCGACCGCGCCAACCACCATCAAGCGATTTCTGTGCTTCACTTATACCGTCCGTATGGGTAGCCCTGTCCGGGATGCCGGACTTTATACCAAGTTCTTACCCCGCGGTCTCGCGTAGAATGATTGCAAACAGCGATTGTCCCCGGGGGGTGACCTATGCCTGCAAAAAGGCGCGCACAGCGCATGGCGCCGGATGCGCGGCGCGAGCAAATCTTGGATAGCGCCGTGGCGCTCATCATCGATCGCGGCCTCTCGAGTTGTACGCTCGAAGCGGTGTCGGTGCAGGCGCGCATCAGCAAGCCGCTCATCTATAAATATTTTCTGCGGCTCGAGGATTTATTCAAAGCCCTGGTGGAGCGCGAGTATCGGCATTTGCGCGGCCGCGGCCTCAATGTGCTGCCCCTGGATGTACCCTTCGAAGAGATCATCCGCCGCTCGAATTTGCGCGCCATGGAGTATCTCTACGAACGCGGCCCGATCATGCGTCTGCTGGCCAGCGATCGTTCCATTGCCGGATTGGTAAAACGCCAGGACCGCGATGAACGCGGCATCATCATCGACTATTTCACCCAGCGCTGCGTGGATGTATACGGCTTTCCGCAAGACGTTGCCGCGGTTTGCGCAATCATGACCGTCAATGCGCCGATCTTGTCGGCGCGGGCGTTGCGGCGCAGCGGCATTGCCGCGCAGCGCGCTGCGGAGATTTGGAGCGAATTCACCATTGGCGGCAATAATGCGCTGCAGGCCAAGTTCGGCAAACGCGAGAAGGTTGCGGCCAGGCGAACCGCTGCCGGGGCGCGCCCGGGCCGGCGGCTGCCCTCGTGACTGCGTCCTTGACTTAGCCGCGCGGTAATTATAATTTGAGTCTATTAAGACCCGTCGAGGAGTGCGCACATGACGTATGCGACCGACCGCCTCTACTGCGATGCCGACAGCCACATCATGGAAACCAAGGATTGGATCTCCAAGTTCACCGACCCGCAGATTCTCGACAAGTTGCCGGAAATGAGCCTGGTGAAGTCCGGCACCAAGAGCTTCGAAGTCATCAACGACGCGGTTGCGAAGCAGCGGGAACGCGCGGCGAGCGGCGTTGCGGCCGTCGATGTCGTGAAGGGCCAGAAGGGTTGGAACGCGCCCGGTGCATTTGACGCCGCCGAGAGAAAGGCCGCGTTGGATGATCTGGGCTTCAATCGACAATTGGTGTTTTCGACCTTTTCCGCCACCCAGTATCTGCATCACGACGATTTGGATGTGCGCTACGGGGGAATTCGCGCCCACAATCGGGCGATGGCCGCGTTCTGCAACCAGGACCAGCGTCTCATCGCCGTCGGTCAGGTGTCCCTGGCTGATCCGACTCGCTGCGTGAAGGAAATGATCGAAGGGCTGCGCCTCGGGTGCGGGGCATTTTGGATACCCGGCATGCCGGTACGGGACAAATCGCCGGGCCACCCGGATTTCGATGTTGTGTGGCAGGCGTTTTGCGATCTGAATGTGCCGTTCATGCTGCACGTGGGCCCCAACAGCCCGACCAAGGCCGCGGAGTACGAAAACAACGGCCAGCCGCGTCCGAAGGACATCACGGGTGCGGAAGGCGGCGAAAATCTACGCGTGCGTGATTTCATGCTGCTGTCCATTGGCCCGCAGCAATTCCTCACCGCGCTGGTTTTCGACGGCGTGTTCGAGCGCTTCCCGAAGTTGCGCGGCGGTGTCATCGAGCTCGGCGCCGGTTGGGTGCCGGAATATCTACGCATGCTCGATCTCAGCCAGAAGATATTCAAACGCACGGATCAATCAGTGGCGCGGCTGCCAATCAGGGCGTCGGAGTACATTCGCCGCGCGGTCAAATTCACCCCGTTCCCGGGCGAGGACGTCGGCCGGCTGATCAAGGATGCCGGCGCCGATCTGTTCATGTTCTCCAGCGATTATCCGCATCCTGAAGGCACCGACGACCCCATCGGCCGATTCGAGCGCACCTTCAAGGACATTTCCGAAGATGCCAAGACCCGGTTCTACAGCGGCAATTTTCAGAAAATGATGGCCGCCACGCCGTAGCGCGGCGCGCTACATGTGCGCATCCGCGGGGACGGCGTCCTTCGGCGGGACCCGCGAGCGTTCGCGCATCGGCAATTCCGGAATCATCAGGGTGGCGATCAGCGCGATGATCACCACGATGATGCTGAGCAGAAACACGTGGGTCACGGCGTCAGCGATCAAAATGCGTATGCCCTCGGGAATATTCATGACGCCCGCGTGAACCTGGGCATCGATGGACAGGCTGCGAAGCTTGGACAGGTCGATGGGCGGCAACCCCTTGGATGCGGCCCAGGCGGAAAGTTTGCTGTTGAGATTGTTCGTCAACAGCGTGCCGAATATCGCAACCCCCACCGTCGAGCCGATCTGACGGAAGAACTGGTTGGCGCTGGTCACGACGCCGATTCTGTTCAGCGGTACCGCATTCTGGATGGCCACGCCGTACAAGCTCTGCAGGGGACCTAAGCCGATGCCGAGAATCGCCATGCGCCAGCCCAGATCGAGCCTGCTGGTGTGGTAACTCATCTGGCTCATCAGAAAAGTACCGATGAGCAGCACCGACATGCCGGTCAACATGAAGGGCTTGTAGCGGCCGGTGCGCGTGACCAGCCGGCCGCTGATGGTGGCCGCGGCAATCAAGCCCAGCATCAGCGGCATCGTCGATAGGCCGCTGGTCGTGGCCTGCACACCCTGTCCGAGCTGCATGAACAAGGGCAGGAACGCGACTACGCTCAAAAACGACATCGACGAGAAGAAGCCGGCGGTATTGGCCCAGGTGAACACTCTGTTGTTGAACAGCTCCATGTGGATGATGGGGTCCTTGAGCCGTTTCTCCACCAATACAAACAAAACCGCGCAGGTGAGGAACATCGCAAGCAAACCCAAGACCACGGGCGAACTCCACGCATACTTCTGGCCGCCGAAGGTCAGCGCCAACAACAGCGGCACGCACGCCGCCACGATCAGGACCGCGCCCAGGTAATCGATGCTGCCCTTCGCCGCGTGCGACAGCTTGGGCATCTTGGCGATCACCATGAACAATGCGATCAAGCCCATGGGCAGATTTAGATAAAATACCCAGCGCCAACCCTCGATGAGGTGGCCGCCCAGGGTTACCGTGCCGTGATCGGTGAAATAGCCGCCCAGCAGCGGGCCGATGGCGCTCGCAACGCCAAAAACACCGCCGAACAGGCCGGCGAATTTGCCGCGTTCCCGCGGCGGGAACAGGTCCGCGATGATGGCGAAGGCAGTGGTGAATAGCGCGCCGCCGCCCAAACCCTGAACCGCCCGGAACACGACGAGCTGCACCATGCCGCCGCCGAGCAGCGGCAAATCACCAAACTCGCCGGCGAGCCCGGCCAGCCACGAGCCGAACAGAAACAAGCCTATTCCCGCGAGCAGTATCGGCTTGCGGCCATAAAGATCCCCCAACTTGCCCCAGATCGGCACCATCACCGTCGAGCTCAGGAGATATGCCGTGGTCACCCAGGCATACAGCTCGAGTCCATGCAATTGACTGATGATCACCGGCATGGCGGTGGATACGATGGTTTGATCCAAAGCCGACAGCAGAAATACGATCATCACTCCGATGAGTGTGATCCTGCGCTCGGCGTCGGTGAAATGCGCTGTGCTCAAGCCCTAAGCCCTAGGATCGATTCACTGCCGCATAATCGCAGCCTGCTTGCCGCGCAGCACGAATTTTTGAATTTTTCCCGTGGCCGTCTTCGGCAATTCATTGACGAAATGAAACGCGCTCGGCACCTTGAAGTGCGCCAGCGCGGCGCGCGCGAAATCCTGCAGCTCAGGCTGGGTTGCCGTCTTCCCGGCGCGCAGCACCACGAAAGCGTGCGGGGATTCGCCCCATTTCTCGTGCGGCATTCCAACCACCGCAACCTCGAGCACCGATGGGTGCCGCAACAGAGCGCCTTCGACTTCGATCGAGGAAATATTTTCGCCGCCGCTGATGATCACGTCTTTGAAGCGGTCGCGGATTTCGATGTAGCCATCGGCATGAACCACGGCGCCATCGCCGGAGTGAAACCAGCCGCCGGCGAAAGCCGCGGCGGTGGCCTTGGGATCATTGTAGTAGCCGTGCATCACCACGTTGCCGCGGGCGACTATCTCGCCCATCGTCGTGCCGTCGCGCGGCACGTCCTTCATGTCGTGATCCACCACGCGCAGTTCGCCGGACGTGATGAGCTCGACCCCCTGGCGGGCCTTGATGATGGCGCGATCCGCGCCGGAAAGGGACGCATGTTCCGGCAGGGGTTCGCAGATGGAAATGAATGGCGCCGTCTCGGTCAGGCCGTAGACGTGGGTCACATCCCAGCCAAGCTCGGATTCCAAGCGCTCGATCGTCGCTGCTGCGGGAGGCGCTCCGGCTGTAAAAACGCGCACGCCGCGAGGCAGGTGTTTACGCTGCGCTTCAGGGCCGTTGGCGATGCCGATCAATACGGTGGGCGCCGCGCACAGATGCGTCACCCGCTCACGCCGCACCAGATCGTAGATTCCCAAGGCTTCCACCGCGCGCAGGCACACATGCGCCGCACCGGCCGCGGTCACGGTCCAGGTGAATGTCCAACCATTCGCATGAAACATCGGCAGGGTCCACAGGTAGCGATCCGCCGGCGTCATCGGCCAGTGTGCCAGGGTGCCCACCGAATTGATCCACGCATTGCGGTGCGTGATCATGACGCCCTTCGGGCGCGAGGTTGTGCCGCTGGTGTAATTGATCGCAAGCAAATCGCTCTCGGCAATCTGCGGAAATTCGAACGATTCGCCGCTGCCTTGGATCAGCGCCTCGTAGGCGAGCCATCCGGGCTTGCTGCCTTCGAGGGCAACGAAGTGGCGGACGTCGGGCATGGAGTCGCGAACGCTGTCGACCATGTCGAGGTAGTCGGCGTGCACGCAAAGCACCTTCGAGCCGCTGTGGGTCGCAACGTAGACGAAGTCGTCCGCCGACAGCCGATAATTGATCGGCACGATTACCGCCGCCAGCTGCGGTATCGCGTAGAACTGTTCGAGATGCTGGTGCGTGTTCGGCGCAATGGTCGCGACCCGGTCACCCCTGCCGACGCCAAGCTTGGCCAGCGCGGCGCTCCAGCGGTTGCAGCGCTGCGCGAATTGCGCGTAAGTAAACCGCAGATTGCCGTCAATCACCGCCTCTCGTCCGCCATGCAGCTTGCAGGCGCGGCGCGAGAATTCCAGCGGCGTCAGCGGGGTTTCCATATGCCAAGTAGAGTACCAGACTGAGGCTTTCGCTCGCCAATCCGCCGGGGTTCCGGCACCGTGCGCGCGGCCGGCAACATTTAAGCCGGCGGGCCCGCCGCGCCGCGCGGCGCCTCGATGAGAATGGCGCGAAAGTCATTTACATTGGTCAAGGTGGGTCCGGTGATCAGCGAGTCGCCGAGCGCAGTAAAAAAACTGTGCGCATCGTTGCGCTCCAGCGAGATCTGCGGCTTCAACCCGAGCGCCCGCGCGCGCGCAAGCGTATCGGGCCCGACGCAGGCGCCGGCGATTTCCTCCTGGCCATCGACGCCGTCCGTGTCGCCGGCCAGCGCATGGACGCGCGCGTGTCCGTCGAGCGAGATCGCGAGCGACAGCAGAAACTCCACATTGCGGCCGCCGCAGCCGCTGCCGGCCACGGTCACCGTGGTTTCGCCGCCCGACAGCAGAATGCAGGGCGCGATGAAGGGTTGACCGCGCTCCGCCACTTGCAGCGCGACACCTGCAAACACCCTGCCCACATCGCGCGCTTCGCCCTCGATGGCATCGCCCATGATGTGGGCAGCAATACCCGCTTCGCGCGCCACCTTGGCCGCGGCCTCCAGCGCCATCTGCGGAGTGGCAATCGTGCAAGCGGCGGCGCGCGCCAGCCGTGGATCGTCCGGCTTCACGGACTCTCCCCGGCCGCTCGCCAGAATGTCGAGCACCGGCCCCGGCAGATCGATGGCGTAGCGCTGCACTACTCTCAAGGCATCGGCGGATGTGGTGGGATCCCCAACCGTGGGGCCGGAGGCGATGTCGATGGGCCGATCGCCCGGCACGTCCGAGATCATCAACGTCAGAACGCGCGCCGGATGGCATGCGGCGGCCAGCCGGCCGCCTTTGATGGCGGACAGATGCCGCCGCACGCAGTTCATTTCGCTGATGGTGGCGCCCGATTTGAGCAGCGCGCGATTCACATTCTGTTTCAGCTCGAGCGTCAATCCTTGCGCCGGCAGCGGCAGCAGCGCCGAGCCCCCGCCGGATATCAAGCACAGCACCAGATCGTCTTCGTCAAGTCCCCGAACGCGCTCGAGCACGCGCCGCGCGGCACGCAGCCCGGCTTCATCGGGCACCGGATGCGCAGCCTCGAGGACCTCGATGTGCTTGCAAGGAACGGCGTAGCCGTAGCGGGTAACCACGACTCCCGAAAGCGGCCCTGACCAATTGTCCTCGACCGCCCGCGCCATGGCGGCGGCGGCCTTGCCCGCACCCACGACGATGAGTCTGCCGCGCGGCGGCGGCGGCAGATATGGTGGGATGCAGATGGCCGGCTGCGCAGATGCCACGGCGGCGGCGAACATCTTGCGCAACAGTACTTTTTGCGGCGCTAGAATCATGTGCTAATGCTCTTCGCAAGTAGCTTGGTCAACGCGTACACGGTGTCGATGTGCGGAGTTGGCGTGTTTGTCACTCTGGCGAGCTCCACCACGGAACCAAGCAAAGCATCAATTTCCAAAGTGCGCGCGTTCTCAACGTCTTGCAGCATGGACGTCTTGTGGTGACCGACTCGCTCCGCGCCGGCAATGCGCTTCTCGAGGGAGACCCGGAAGGAAATGCCGAGCTTATTTGCAATACTCTGCGCCTCGCTCATCATCGCGACCGCAACGGCACGGCTGGGCGGATACCCACAGATGCCGGCGAGTGTCGCCCGGGATAACGCGCTGATCGGGTTGAAGGTCAAGTTGCCCCAGAGTTTGAGCCAAACCTCTGAGCGGATGTCCTTGAGCACGGGCGCCTGCATCCCTGCATTGACAAAACACTGCGCCAGTCGCGCAATCCGCGCGCTCTCGGTGCCGTCCGGTTCACCCACCGGAAATCGGTTTCCCTCGACATGTCTAATAACACCCGGCGCCACTAGTTCGGCTGCCGGGTAAACCACGCAGCCGATGACCCGCTCGCAAGGGATTTTCTCGTAGATGCGCCCGTGCGGGTCGACACTGTGGACGCGAGTTCCGGCCAGTGCGCCGCCGTGACCGTAAAAGTACCAGTAGGGAATGCCGTTTTGCATCGGCACCACGACGGTGTCGGCAGCGAACATTTTCGGCATCTCGTCGACCACCGCTTCGACCTGGTGCGCCTTCATGGCGAGGACGATGATGTCCTGCGGGCCGGCGGCCAAGTAGTCGTCGGTGGCTGTGATTTGCGGACAGCTCTCTTCGGTGCCGTCGGCATTCTGCAGGCGGATGCCCCGAGTGCGCAGCGTCTCCAGATTTGCGCCGCGCGCGATGAAGGTGACTTGCTCGCCAGCCAGCGCGAGCCGGATCCCAACATAACCGCCGATTGCGCCGACGCCCACGATCGCTATTTTCATGCCGCCGCCGCTTCGCCGTTGCCGGCGCTAACCGTGGAGCGCAGAGTCGCCGCCAAGCACGCGGCGGCGGTCGCTACGCTGCAAGCATTCAGGATCGATCACCCGGCCGGGATCAGCCCCGCGCCGCGAGCCCATTTGTATTTCGCGCCGAGAACCGCCACGGGTATTTCCGTGGAGTAGGCGTACGCCGGGATGCCGTGTAGATACAAATACTCCGCCGCTTCCTCCACCTCGATATCGCCTGCGAGCGACGCGACCACCGGCTTTTCGATGCCTTGCGCGCGCATCTCAGCGACCACCTCGACCATCAATTTTGCAAACACCATCGGCGGCGTGATGATGGTGTGCCAATAGCCAAGGATCAGCGCATGAATGCGCGGGTCCTGCAATCCCAGGCGCACGGTATTCTGATAGGTGGAGGGCGGCTCGCCGCCGGTGATATCGACCGGGTTGCCGGCCGCGCCGAACGGCGGGATGAATTTGCGGAATGCGGCATCGAGATCGGCAGGCATTGCCATCAGGGACAGGCCGTTGTCGACGCAGGCGTCCGACAGCAGCACGCCGGAGCCTCCGGCGCCGGTGATGATGACCACGTTGTTGCCCTTCGGGGTCGGCAACACCGGAATGCCGCGCGCAAATTCGAGCAGATCGCGCAGCGATCGCGCGCGAATCACACCCGACTGCTTGAGCACATCCTCGTATATCTTGTCGTTGCCGGCGAGCGCGCCGGTGTGCGAACTCGCGGCACGCGCACCCAGGCTGGTGCGACCGGCCTTCAGCATCACGATGGGCTTCTTCTTGGACACGCGCTTCGCCACTTCGGCGAAGGCGCGCCCGTCCTTCAAGTCCTCGCAGTGCTGCGCAATGATCGTGGTGTTGTCGTCCTGTTCGAAAAAGGTGAGCAGATCGTCCTCATCGATGTCGGCCTTATTGCCGAGGCCCACGATCGCCGACACGCCCATCTTGGCGGAGCGCGAGAAGCCGATGATGGCCATGCCGATGCCGCCCGACTGCGAGGACAGCGCTGCGTGGCCTTTGACATCGTAGGCCGTGCAAAAGGTCGCGCACAGATTGCTCGGCGTGTAATAAAATCCATAAATATTCGGGCCCATGAGGCGCACGCCGTACTTGCGGCCGATTTCCACCAATTCATTCTGTCCGGCGACATTGCCGGTCTCAGCGAAGCCCGAAGGAATCAAAATCGCGCCGGCGATCTTCTTCTCGCCCACTTCGGTCAATGCCTGCGCCACGAATTTGGCGGGAATGGCGAACACCGCCACATCGATATCGCCCGGGACATCCTTGACGCTCTTATAGGCTTTCTTGCCCATGATTTCGCCGGCGCTCGGGTGGATCGGATAGATGTCCCCTTTGTAGCCGCCGTTGATCAAATTCTTCATCACCGAATTGCCGATCTTGCCGTTCTCCGCCGAGGCGCCGATCACGGCCACCGCCTTCGGCTTCATGATGCGGTTCATTTTCTCGACGATTGCGGCCTGGCTCGGCCGGTCGCGCGCCGGCGCGGGATTGAAATTGAGCACGATCCGCACGTCCGCCGCGGTCGCGCCGCGGTCCGTGGCGAACACGGGATTCAGATCCATTTCCGAGATTTCCGGAAAGTCCGCGACCAGCGCCGACACCCGCTCGATCATGCCGGACAGTGCCGCGCGATCCACCGGCTTCGCGCCGCGCACGCCGCGCAAAATCTCCGCCGCAGCAATGCCGTCGAGCATCGACAGCGCATCTTCCTTGGACGCGGGAGCGAGGCGGAAGGTGATGTCCTTGAGAACCTCGACGAGGATGCCGCCCAGCCCGAAAGCCACCAGCTTGCCGAACGCCGGATCGGTCACCGCGCCGATGATGACTTCCTGGCCGCCGGCAAGCATCTGCTGCACTTGCACGCCGAGAATCTCCGCTTTGGCGTCGTATTTACGGGCGTTGCCGACGATGGTCGCATAGGCGTCCTTGGCGGCATCGGCCGACTTGACGCCAACGATGACTCCGCCCGCCTCGGTCTTGTGCAGAATCTGCGGCGAGACGATCTTCATGACCACCGGAAATCCGATCGAGGAGGCGAGCTTGCCGGCGGCATCCGCGGAGGTTGCAACCCCCTCCTTCGGGATGCTGATCCCATAGGCCTCGCAGACGCCGCGCGCCTCGGGCGCCGTCAGCGCCGCGCGGCCGGCGGCCTTGGCTTGATCGAGTATCTTACGGACGGCGTTTTTATCGTGTGACATGGCTGTTCCTCAAAAGCGGCGCGCGCAATGCGTGCACGTGTTCTCGTGCAGCGCGCGCGTATCAGATGACTTTGTTCGATCGCAGCGCAGCGACTTCCGCAGGCCCGATCCCCAGTTCCGCGAGCACTTCATCGGTGTGCTCACCGAGCAGCGGCGAGCGAGTGACGTGCGTGGGACTGTCGCTCATCTTGATCGGGTTGCCCACGGTCAAATATTTGCCGCGCTTCGGATGATCCACCTCGACGACGGTGCCGGTCTTGCGGAGCGATGGTTCATGGGCCAGTTCTTCCATCGACAGGATCGGACCGCAGGGAATGTCGTGCTCGTTGAGCAGGGCCATTGCCTCGAACTTGGTTTTGGTGCAAGTCCAGGCCTCGACGGCCGCGAAGACTTCCTTCAGTCGCGGCAGCCTGGCCGCGGGCGTGGCGTAGTCGGGATCGGTGACCCACGCCTGCTTGCCGATCACCTGGCAGATCGCCTTCCATACCGGGGCCTGCGCGATGAAATACAGGTATGCATTCGGATCGGTCTCCCAGCCCTTGCATTTGACGATGGTGCCGGGTTGTCCGCCGCCGGAGGCATTGGCGGCGCGCGGCACCGCGCTGCCAAACTCGCCATTCGGGTACTGCGGATATTCCTGCATCACATGAGTGCGCTCGAGGCGCTGCTGATCGCGAAGCTTGACGCGGCACAAATTCAAGACCCCGTCCTGCATCGCCGCCAATACCTTCTGTCCGCGCCCCGTGGTCTTGCGCTGATACAGCGCCGCGACTATCCCCAATGCAAGATGCAAACCGGTGCCGCTGTCGCCGATCTGCGCGCCCGTAACCAGCGGCGGACCATCGTCGAATCCGGTGGTGGAGGCGGCGCCGCCGGCACATTGCGCGACATTCTCGTAAACCTTGCATTCCTCGTAGGGACCGGGACCGAAGCCCTTTACCGAGGCCACAATCATGCGCGGATTGAGCGCTTGGATGCGCTCCCAGGTGAAGCCCATGCGATCGAGAGCGCCCGGCGCAAAATTCTCCACCAGCACGTCGCAATGCTTCACCAGTTTCTCCAGAACCTGCTTGCCCTGTTCGTTCTTGGTGTCAAGCGTCACGGAGCGCTTGTTGTGGTTGAGCATGGTGAAATACAAACTGTCCACGTTCGGCAGATCGCGCAGCTGTTCGCGAGTGATATCGCCCGCGCCGGCTTTTTCCACCTTGATGACGTCGGCGCCGAACCACGCGAGCAGTTGCGTGCAGGTTGGTCCCGACTGCACATGTGTGAAATCGAGAATTTTGACCCCGTCTAGCGCCTTACCCATGAAATCTCCCGCCGTGCATCATTTGTACATGGTCTGATTCTTGGTGCCCGGCGCGTATTCGCGCGGATCGACCCAGATATTGATAACCGCCGACTTCCGCAATTTGCGCACCGACTCGCGGGCGCGTTGCAGCGCCGGCGCGATCTGTCCCGGATCACGCACCTCCTCGCCGTAGCCGCCGAGCATTTCGGCAAATTTTCCGAACGGCACGTCGCCCAGCAGATTGCCGACATTGCCGCGTTGCTCGCCATACTTGGCAAGTTGTCCATAGCGGATTTGATTCATCGCCGAATTGTTGCCGATCACGGCTATATACGGGACGCCGAACCGGTTCGCGGTCTCCATATCGAACGCGGTCATACCGAAGGACCCGTCGCCGTAGTAGCACAGGACTTCCTTCGACGGGTTCGCAAGTCCGGCGGCGATTGCGAATCCCGTACCCACACCGAGCGATCCCAAAGCACCCGGGTCCATCCATTGTCCGGGTCCGCGCGGGCGCACCGCTTGCGCGGATATGGTCACGACATCGCCGCCGTCGCCGATGTATATAGTGTTGTCGGCGAGAAATTCGTTTAATTCCCAGGCGACGCGATAGGGATGAATCGGCACACTGTTGGACTTGAACAAAGGCATGAGTTTTTCACCGGCAGTCACTTCCGCGTCGCTGAGCTGCTTCAACCATGCCTTTCGCGCCTGACGCTTGTCGCCCTTGATCCGGCCGCCGGCGGCCGCCAGCACCGCGCCGAGTATGGCGCCGGGATCGCCGACCAAACCCAGACTGATGTCGCGGTTCTTGCCGACGGTCCGATAGTCCATGTCGATCTGCACCAGCTTCAACTCCTTGCTGATACGTTTGCCGTATCCCATACGGAAGTCGAACGGCGTTCCGACGATCACCAGAACGTCGGCGCTGGCAAATGCTTGCGTGCGGGTGCGATCGAAATGATGCGGATCGCCCGGGGGCAACAGGCCGCGGCTGGCGCCATTGAAGTAGCCCGGGATGTCGAGCCCGCGTAGCAGCGCGATGGCCTCGTTTTGACCGCGCGCGGTCCATACCTGCTGCCCGTACAGAATGGCGGGCCGCTCGGCATTGACCAGAATGTCGGCAAGCTTTTCGATGTCGCGGGGGTCGCCGACGGAGCGCGTCGAGGCACGATACCTGCCAGGCTGCGGGATCACCGCTTTTGCGATATCGACCTCGCGATCCAACACATCGCGGGGGATCTCGAGGTACGCGGGACCAGGAGCGCCATTGAAGGCTTCACGCACCGCCATCGAGATCATGTCCGCGACACGTTCGGTGCTGGGAACGGTGGCGGCAAATTTGGTGATGGGAGTAATGATGTCGACGTGCGGCAAATCCTGCAGCGAACCCATCTTGTGCTGGGTCAGCGCACCCTGGCCACCGATGTGCAGGACCGGACTTTCGGAACGGAAAGCGGTGGCAATGCCGGTAATCGCGTTCGTAAACCCAGGGCCCGCTGTGGTAACGACGCAGCCGAGCTTGCCGGTCTGGCGCGCATAGCCGTCGGCGGCATGCGCGGCGACTTGCTCGTGGCGCACGTCGATGATGCGGATGCCCTCATCGACGCAGCCGTCATAGATGTCGATGATGTGCCCGCCGCACAGTGTGAAGATCGTATCCACGCCCTCGTTCTTCAAGGCTTTGGCGACCAGGTGCCCGCCCGAAACCACATTGGCGTCGCGGGTCTTCTTTTTCAGCGTGTCCTCCGCGGTCGTGCTGACCGGCGTGCCTGAAACCTTGTCGACCGTGGCGTTCATTTGCTGTCTCCGTTCCAAATTGTTACTGGACCGCGCAGAAGTCGCGGCGCACTCATTGAGTGCGTCGCGAGTCCACCGCGATGGGCTGGAATATCCGCGCGATCAACTCCGGTGCTGCGTGACGGCCGCTCAACATCGGATCGTCGCGTCAAGCCGGTTTCGGTGCAGGACTGGCCGTCGTCGTGCGGCTGGTGAAGGAGCCGCGCATCGGCTTCAGCACCACAATCGCCATCACCGCCGCAATCAGGTTCAACGCCGCGGCGAGCATGAAGACCATATGCCAGCTGCCGGTCCTCGCGGACAGCACGTTGGCGTAGGGCACAAGCAGCGCCGCCGTGCCCTTGGCCGTGTACAGCAGCCCGGCATTGGATGTCGCGTACGTCGTACCGAAGGTATCCGAGACCGTCGCGGGAAACAGGCTGTAGATTTCGCCCCAGCCGAAGAACACGACACCGCTCAGGATGACGAACAAAACCGGGTTGGTGCCGAGGTTGGCGAGCGCCAGGATGCCCGCACCCTCGAGCGCGAAGGCGATGAACATTGTGTTCTCGCGCCCGATGTGGTCGGACACCCAGCCGAAGAACGGCCGGCACAGGCCGTTCAAGATGCGGTCGATGGTCAGCGCAAAGGTCAGGGCGGGCAGCGTCAGCCCGATCAGGCTGACCGGGACATCGGCGATCTTGAAGTCCTTGGCGATCGGTGCGAGCTGCGCGACCGCCATGAGCCCGCCGGTGGCCATCATCACGAACATCGCGTACATCACCCAGAAGATTGGTGTTTTCACCATCTCGAGCGGTTTGGCCTGAAAGCGGCTGGCGCCCGGCGCGAGCTTCGGCGGCGCCACCATTAGACTCACCGGAGGCACGAGCAGCAGGAAGCCGAGCACGAACACAACGACGCCTTGGAATACGCCGAAGGTGAGAAATGTGTGCTGGTAGCCGCTGGCCTTGATCATGTTGGCGATGGGGATGATGGTCAGCGCCGAGCCGGCGCCGAAGCCCGCCGCCGTCAGGCCCGCAGCCAAGCCGCGCCGGTTGGGGAACCAGCGCAGGGCGTGGCCGATGCAGGTGCCGTACACACCGCCGGCGCCAATGCCGCCGATCGCCGCCGCGAAGTACAGCATCGGCAGCGAGTCGGCGATCGAGTTGATCGACCAGGCGATGCCGCACAACGCGCCTCCGATCACCACGATCCAGCGCGGACCGAAGCGGTCGACCAGGTAGCCTTCGACCGGCACCAGCCAGGTTTCAAGCAGCACGAAAATCGTAAAGGCGACCTGAATGGAGGCGCGACCCCAGTGATATTTCGCATCGATCGGTCCGACAAACAGCGTCCAGCCGTACTGCAGGTTGGCGATCATCACCATGCATAGAATGCCGATGATCAACTGAGCCCACGGATTCGCCAGCGGCGATGTGCTTTGTTTCGATGTGATTGCGTGAGTCGAAGGCGCGTTCATGTAGTTCTCCTTAGTCGCGTTTATCGAGAGCGGCCGCAAAAGTTCAAATTGGGTGATGGCAAAGCAGCCGTGGATATGAGTCCTGGATCGGACCTCATGGTGCACTCACCGATCTTACGGGCAATGGAAGCCGACTCTTTGCAGCGGACACGCCAAGCCTGACCCACCCGTGACCCCCAAAAAGTTCGAGACTCGCAGCCCCGCAGGTATTCCAGCCACATTATTATTCGTGGTATACCATATATGAACCTATTTCGGACTGTCAAGCAACCGCCAGATGGCTAAAGGCTCCTCGCAGGCTTTGCAGTTCTTCGCAATTGGCCATGTGCAGGGCCGGTTAATGACTTCATATAATATATCTAGCAAGCGCCGTTCCTTGGGTGCATCGAGGGTTCAGTGAGCACCATCGCAAAACTGGTCGAACGTGTCGCGCCGTCGGCGCCGCTCACGCTGGGACCCTTGAACGCCACGAGCCTTCGGGATCAAGCCTACGCGCTGCTTAAAAACGCGATCGCGAAGACCGACATTTACGATCCTCGGCAGGAGTTGCGCGTCGATGAACGCCAGCTGACCAGCGCGCTCGGCGTCAGCCGGACTCCGGTTCGCGAAGCTCTGTCGCTGCTCGAGCAGGAAGGGTTCATTCGTACGGTACCGCGGCGCGGCATCTATATCATTCGCAAATCGAAGCGCGAAATGATCGAGATGATCCAGATGTGGGCGGCGCTTGAATCCATGGCCGCACGTCTCGCGACGCTGTACGCGTCGGACGCGGAGATCGCCAAACTCCGGCATTTGTTCGACGAGTTCCAGAACTCGCCGCCGTCGGAGCATTTGGGCGAGTATTCGGATGCAAACATCGCGTTTCACACCGCGGTAATCGCTCTGGGCCGCTCACAGACCATCATTGATGCGACCCGCAATCTTCTGATGCACGTGCGCGCCATCCGCCGCGCAACCATCACGCAAAACGACCGCGCCGCCCGCTCGATCGTCGATCACTTGAAAATCATCGAAGCGCTGGAAAAGCGGGACACCGAGCTGGCCGAGCGGCTCACTCGTCAGCACACGCTCGATTTGGCGGAACACGTCGACCGATTCTGCGATTTTCTCGGCTGACGTCGGCCGCCGCAGCGTTCATTCAAGTCCGGCGGCATCGCCCCAGAGCCCGAGCGTCGGCACCGCTGCCGCGCAATCCGCGGCCTCGGCGCCTTCGTACCGGCGCAGATATTCCGCTCGGGAAGCGGCAACCCCGCCGCTGAGCGCGGCCGGCGCCACCGCGGTCACGCCGGCGAGAGTGTCCGGGTCGCGGAGCGCCGTTTGCATCGCTCCTGGGTCAATCCACGCGGGAACGCCGCTTTCGATCCGTAGATAGATCCGCCCGCTGTTTTGGGCGGCGAAGTTGACGTGATGGAACTCCTCGACGCAGCGGCGCAAAAAACCCGAGTTGTGCTCGGGGGCCAGCAACGCCCTGTCCCGGTACAGAAATTCAGCTTCGGCGGCATCGACGAATACGCGCCCATAGCGCCCGATGTCCAGCATTCGTTTGATGTCCAACACGTTGATCGTGTCGTTGTCGCCGAATGCAACGGTCCGCGGCCGCTGGCCAAGCGGTACGGTATTGTCCAAAAATTCAAATCGGATCCGCTTGTCGCTGCGACGAACCCAGGTGAAGAACACGTTCGGCATCCCCGTGTACGCGTCCACGGCATGCGCCAGCGTATCGTCCACCGCTTTGTAGCGTCCAACCTCCAGCCCCCGTTTCCAAGCTCGCTCGACCAGCAGTTCGGGCGGGGTAATCACGAAAAACAGGTACACCGTCTTACCGAAGCGGGTCAATAAATTGCTTCCCTCCTCGTCCGAATCCGGGGCAAAGCTATCGAAGCGGAACCGGTCGATCAGCAGATGCGACATCTCGCCGCGCTGATGCTTGCCGGCCATGTAGCGATCGAGCTTCTGATCGACGATTTGCAGCTCATCCGACGTGAACGCGCCGGCGTACTTATAGGCTAACCCAAGCGTCGCATAGTCCAGCAGCTGTTTGCGCCAGATGTCGGGACTGATGAGCGCGAAATCGCTCCACTGAACGCCGATCACGCCGGCCAGGTTTTTCTGCAGCGGCCGCAAGGTGCTCTTGCCCGAGGCCGACGGCCCCTTGGTGTTGATGACAACGGGATGCTCCTGCCGGGGCAGAAGCTTGTAACCTTGCTCGGCAGCGGCGCGCACCAGAGTCGGGGCGATCGCAGCGCCGATGCAGTCGCTGCCATGCTGATTGCATGCCATGTCGGTGGCTACGCCTGAGATGAGTTCCTTGGTGCCCCACGCAAATCCTTGGGTCGCGAACAGCGCCGACATCACGCGCGCGAGACTTTTATATGCGCTAACCGCCGCCGGCTCGCGCGCCGCGGCGCCGCGGCGTTCAAGCGCCGCAATCTCGGCGGGGCCCCATTCGCGTGGCAGGCCGTTGAGCGCGGCGCTGATGATGTCCCGCAACTCCCGCCGCGCGCGCTCATACGCGCCGACGATCGCGCCCATTTCCGGCTCGAGATAGCGCGCCAGCACCAGCCGCGCCATCTCGCGGAAATTCAAGCCCAGATCCTCGATTCGCGATCCGTCGGGCACCGCGACATCGGCGGTGATGCGAACCAGAAGTTCGTGAAGCGCCAGCCGTTGCGGACGAAACACCGCCAACTCGCTCAAGCCGAAGCCGGTGAGCCCGTGCAACTCGGCGGCCGCGGCAAGGCTGTTGAAGACATTCTCAGGGCGATAGATCGTGGCCAGGTGGCGCAATTCCTTCGGCACGGTAGACCCGATGCCGGGATTCCACGGACCGTATGCGTCGTCGCTTTGCATCTACCTTGAGCTCGGGGTGGCCATTGCAGTCAACCGCTGTTGCGCAGCGCAGTTGCGATCGCATTGATCGACAGCTGTATGCCTTCGCGTACCCGCGCATCGCTTTCGCCGGCCCGGTGGCGCTTGAGCAATTCCACCTGCAGCAGATTCAATGGTTCGATATAGGGCAGCCGCAGCCGAATGGAAGCATCCAAAGCCGGATGCTTTTCCAGCAGCCGCCCCTGCCCGGTCACGGCGAGCACGCATTCCTGGGTCGCCAGCCACATATCGCGAATGCGGCCGAACAGTGCTGCACCAATCGACTGATCCTGCACCAGCGTGAGGTATTGCGCGGCGATGCCCATATCCGACTTGGACAACACCATCTCCAGATTATCGACGGTGGCGCGAAAGAACGGCCATGCCTCGAGCATCTCGCGCAGCAACCCGGTATCAGACGCACGCAGCGCCTGCCCCACGCCGTACCATCCCGGCAGCATCACCCGCGCCTGTGCCCAGCTGAATACCCAAGGGATGGCGCGCAGATCCTCGATGCGCTGGGAGCTGGAGCGCGAGGCGGGGCGCGAGCCGATCTTCAATTCCGAGATCTCCAGCGACGGAGTCATTTGCCGGAAAAAAGTCGCAAAGCCCGCAGTCTCGTACACCAAGGACCGATACGCACGGAACGCCTCGCGCGACAGATTTTCCATGGCCGCGGCAAAGCGCCGGGCGCTCATCCCCGACAGCGATGCATTCTCCATTGATGCGAGCAGTGTTGCCGCGGTGATCGATTCCAGATTCGCAGCCGCGCTTTCGCAGGTGCCGTACTTGGCGGCGATGATCTCTCCCTGCTCGGTAATGCGGATGCGCCCGCGCACGGTGCCGTGCGGTTGCGCGCGGATGGCCGCGAACGACGATCCGCCGCCGCGACCCACCGCGCCGCCGCGGCCGTGGAAAATCTGCATGGGCGTGGCGGATTTCTCGAACACGGCGGCAAGCGCCCGGGTCGCCTGATGCAGACTCCACACCGAGGTCAGGTAACCGCCGTCCTTGTTGGAGTCCGAATAGCCCACCATCACTTCCTGAAATCCGGCGGCGTGGGTGATCGCCGCGGTTTCCGGCAATTCCAGCCATGCCTGCATCACCTGCGGCGATCTTTCGAGATCCGCGATGGTTTCGAACAGCGGCACCGCCATGATTGCGGCCAGCGGCGTTCCCTGGCCGCGGTACAGGCCCGCTTCCTTGAGCAGAATATTGACTTCCAGCAAATCGGACACGCTTTCGCACTTGGATACAATGTAGGTGCTGATGCAGGAAGATCCATAGCGCCGCTGAGCGGCGGCGGCCGCGCGCACGATCTCCAGTTCCGACAGCGTCTCCGCCGAATAGCTGGCAAAGGGGCTCGCCAGCAACCGCTCCGACTTGAGTTCGCCCCGCAACAAGGCGATCCGCGCAGGCTCCTCGAGCGCCCGGTAGTCCGGAGCGGCACCCGCCACCTTGAGCAGTTCCGCGACCACGCGTTCGTGCACGTCGGAGTTTTGCCGGAGGTCGAGGGTTGCCAGATGAAAGCCGAAGGTTTCAACGGCGCGATTGAGGCGGGCCAGCGCGCCGCCACTGTTGCCTCCCAGCTTGCTCTCGGCTTTGAGAGATTGTTCCAATAATTCAAGGTCTGAACGCAGGTTCACGGCGTCCGGGTAGGCTTGGGCGCTGACGGTCGCCGGTCTTGGCGGCGCACGACCGGTGAGATTTTGATAGGTCGCGGCGAGCCGCGCATACATGCCGGTGATTGCGCGCCGATAGGGTTCGTCGGCACGCGCGGGATTCACATCTCCGCTCAAGTCCGCCAGCTTCTGCACCGGGCCCGACACCGGCGCGAGTTCGGCGGAGACCGACAATTCCGCGCCCAGCGCATGCAGTTGCTCCAGATAGTCGGCGAGCAGCACCTGACTGGCGCGGCCCAATGCCAGGCGCAGGGAATCCGCGATGACATGCGGATTGCCGTCGCGGTCGCCGCCGATCCAGCTGCCAAGCCGCAGAAAACTCGGTGGCGTGAGCCCGAGCAGGCGCTCCCAACGCGCATACAGCAGCGGCATGACCGGCAGGAAAATGTCTCTCAAGTAGGCGAGCGCGGTGTCGACTTCGTCGGCCACGTACAGCCGTTCATGGCGCAGCGCGCGGGTCTGCCAGAGCAGGCCGATTTGAGCGGCGATCGCTTCCTCGATCAGTTCGCCGGCCTCCGTTTCGAGCAGCCCGGAATCGCGCTGCCGCATCAATTCCGCAATTCGATTGCGATGATCCAGCATGCTCTTGCGCATCACCTCGGTGGGATGGGCGGTCAGCACCGGGGTGATTTGCGCGCGCTCCAGCAGCGCGGCGGCCTGCGCGGGGGTAACACCTTGTGTGCCGAGGAAGCGCAGCGCCGCAGCCAGCGTGCTGTCCTTCTCCGCGATCGAGCCCTGCCGGTCCTCGGCCAGATTCGCCAGCATGGAAAACAGCATGAAGCTGCGCACAAAGGCGACGGTCTCATCGAGCGACAAGGTCTCCCATCCCGCCGCCAGCCCGCGGGGATTGGCGATACCTCGGTAGCGATCCACCGAGGCCGCACGGATTGCCTCGATACGATCCAACAGGGCATCGCCCCCGTGGCGGCGAATCACCTCGCCCAGCAGCCTCCCCAAGAATCGGACATCGGCATTTTGGGTGATCGCCGGCGGGTGTCGTGACATAGGGGGACCATACTTCACATCGAGGCTCCGCCGAAAGGCGCGGCGGGTGGTACAATATCTGATATATCTATCGACTCGTGATGGCTTAGGGTATGAGCAAGCAAGCGGCGCGACGAGTAATTCCCATCAAAGTCGAGCCGGCGTCGACCTTGACTGCGGCGCAGCGAGCGGCGGTGCTTGAGGCGTGCGCGCGGCTCAAGGAGCTGCCCGGTGCGCTGCTTCCGATCTTTCATGCGGTGCAACAAGCGCTCGGGTTCGTGCCCAAGGACGCGGTGCCGGTGATTGCACACGAGTTGAACCAATCGATCGCCGACGTCCACGGCGTTTTGACTTTTTATCACTACTTTCGCCGCGAGCGGCCGGGCCGCCACGTGGTGCATCTATGCCGTGCCGAGGCCTGCCAAGCACTTGGCGCTCGAGCCCTCGAGGCGCATGTCAAGTCGAGCTTGGGCATCGACTTTCACGGCACCACCGCCGATGGCGCCATCAGCCTCGAGCCCGTGTACTGCCTGGGCAATTGCGCTCTGGGCCCCTCCATGATGATCGACGAGCATCTGAAGGGTCGGGTCACGGGCGAGCGCTTCGATGCGTTGATCGCTCCTTTGCGGAAGTCCCTCAAATGACGGCGGTAAAAATTTACGTGCCGTGCGACGCCGCCGCGTTGAGCGTGGGAGCGGATGAAACCGCGGCCGCGATCGCCGCCGAAGCGAATCGTCGTGGGTTGCAAGTCCACTTGGTGCGCAATGGTTCGCGGGGCATGCTGTGGCTCGAGCCACTGGTGGAAGTCGAGGCCGCCGGCACGCGCATGGCCTATGGACCCGTGCACGCAGCGGATGTCGTCGCGCTGTTCGACGCAGGATTCCTGGCGGGCAAGCCGCACGCCTTGAGATTGGGCGCGACCGCCGAAATTCCTTACTTCAAGAGACAGGAACGGCTGACCTTTGCCCGCGTCGGGCTCACCGATCCGCGAAGCTTGAGCGACTACCTTGCGCATGAGGGCTTCAGGGGCTTGAGCGCGGCTCTGGCGATGACGCCCGCCGACATCGTGGCCAGCGTCACCGGCTCGGGTCTTCGCGGCCGCGGCGGAGCTGCCTTCCCCGCCGGGATCAAGTGGAAGACCGTCCTCGCCACCGCCGGCTCGCAAAAATACGTGGTTTGCAATGCCGATGAAGGCGACTCGGGCACTTTCTCCGATCGCATGCTGATGGAGGGCGATCCGTTCGTGCTGATCGAAGGGATGACCATCGCGGGATTGGCGACCGGCGCGAGCCAAGGCTACATTTATCTGCGCTGGGAGTACCCGGAAGCGAAGAGCGCACTCGAAGCGGCCATCGCCGCCGCATATGCCGATCACTATCTCGGCGCGAACATCCGCGGTAGCGCTCATCGCTTTGATCTGGAAGTACGCATGGGCGCCGGCGCCTACATCTGCGGCGAAGAAACTTCGCTGTTGGAATCATTGGAAGGCAAGCGCGGGCAGGTGCGCTTCAAGCCGCCGCTGCCTGCGGTGCAGGGGTTGTTCGGCAAGCCGACCGTCATCAACAATGTCATTACCTTTGCGTCGGTTCCCATCATTCTGGATCGGGGCGCCGGGTACTACCAGCATTTCGGCATGGGCCGCTCGCGTGGCACGCTGCCGATGCAGCTGGCCGGCAACATCAAGTACGGCGGCCTGGTGGAGATCGCGTTCGGCATGACCTTGAGGGAATTGATGTATGAGTTCGGCGGCGGCTCACTGAGCGGCAGGCCGATTCGCGCCGTGCAAGTGGGCGGTCCCTTGGGCGCTTACTTGCCCGAGTCGCAATTCGACACGCCCCTGGACTACGAAGCATTCGCTGCGATCAAGGGCATGCTGGGCCACGGCGGCATCGTCGTGTTCGACGACAGCGTCGATATGGCCGCGCAGGCGCGCTACGCCATGGAATTTTGCGCCATCGAATCCTGCGGCAAGTGCACGCCCTGCCGCATCGGATCCACCCGCGGGGTGGAGGTGATTGATCGGCTGGTGGCCGGCGAGAATGCAGCGCAACAAGAGACGATTTTGCGGGATTTGTGCGAGACTTTGACCTACGGCTCATTGTGCGCCCTGGGGGGTCTGACACCCTATCCCGTGATCTCCGCCTTGGATCATTTTCACGGGGATTTTGTCAAACCGGTTGTCACACAGGCGCCGGCTTAAGAGCACGAGGATTCCAATGTTATCCATAGTCGAACAGGATCTGGGCACGCCGCATCGCGACAGCGCGACGCTCGTGACCTTGAGCATTGATGGCCGCGAAGTCACGGTCCCGGAAGGAACCTCGGTGATGCGCGCCGCGGCCCTGTCGGACGTCAAGATTCCGAAGCTGTGCGCAACCGAGCAGCTGGAGGCATTCGGCTCCTGCCGTCTGTGTCTGGTGCAGATCGAGGGCATGAAGGGCCTGCCGGCCTCCTGCACCACCCCCGTCGCACAGGGCATGAAAGTCACCACGCAGAACAAGCAGCTGGCGGACATTCGCCGCGGCGTCATGGAGCTGTACATCTCCGATCATCCGCTGGACTGCCTGACCTGTCCCGCTAACGGACACTGCGAACTGCAGGATATGGCCGGCGTCGTGGGCCTGCGCGAGGTGCGCTATGGCTATGAGGGCGCCAATCACCTCACGGGTGAAAAAGATATCAGCAATCCTTATTTCACATTCGACGCCTCCAAGTGCATCGTCTGCTCGCGCTGCGTGCGCGCCTGCGATGAGCAGCAGGGCACCTTCGCACTCACCATTCAGGGGCGCGGCTTCGACTCCACGGTCGCCGCGAGCCAGAACGTCCCGTTCATGGATTCCGAGTGCGTTTCCTGCGGGGCCTGCGTGCAGGCCTGCCCGACGGCGACCCTGTCGGAAAAATCGTTGATCGAAAAAGGCCAGGCCGAGCACAGCGTCATCACCACCTGTGCCTACTGCGGCGTGGGCTGCTCGTTCCGCGCCGAGATGCAGGGCGAGGAAGTGGTGCGCATGGTGCCGGACAAGAACGGCCATGCCAACCATGGACATTCCTGCGTCAAAGGGCGCTTCGCAATCGGATACGCCACGCATTCGGATCGCATCGTCAAGCCGATGATCCGCGCGAAGATCAGTGACCCATGGCGCGAGGTGTCCTGGGAAGAGGCGATCTCCCATGCGGCCAAGGAACTCAAGCGCATCCAAGCCAAATATGGCCGCGACTCCATCGGCGGCATCACCTCTTCGCGATGCACCAACGAGGAGACCTACGTGGTGCAGAAGCTGGTGCGCGCAGGTTTCGGCAACAACAACGTGGATACCTGCGCGCGCGTCTGCCACTCCCCCACCGGCTATGGCTTGAAGCAAACCATGGGCGAGTCTGCCGGGACGCAGAACTTCGACTCGGTCATGAAAGCCGATGTAATCTTCGTGATCGGCGCGAACCCGACAGACGGCCATCCGGTGTTCGCCTCGCAGATGAAGCGCCGCTTGCGTCAAGGGGCGAAGCTGATCGTTGCCGACCCGCGGCGCATCGACCTGGTGCGCACGCCGCACATCGAGGCCCAGTACCACCTGAAGCTCAAGCCCGGCACCAATGTGGCGCTGATCAATTCCATTGCCCACGTCGTCGTCACCGAGGGCCTGGTCAAGGAGGAATTCGTGCGTGAGCGCTGCGAAGTGCCCTCATTCGAGAAATGGCGCACCTTCATTGCACTGCCCATTAACTCGCCGGAAGCCATGGAACTCGTCACGGGCGTGCCGGCGGCTTCAGTACGCGCGGCCGCGCGCTTGTTTGCGACCGCCGGCAACGGCGCCATCTACTATGGACTGGGGGTCACCGAGCACAGCCAGGGTTCGACCATGGTGATGGGAATCGCAAACCTGGCAATGGCCACGGGCAATCTGGGCCGCGAGGGAGTGGGCGTCAACCCGCTGCGCGGTCAGAACAATGTGCAGGGTTCGTGCGATATGGGCTCCTTCCCGCATGAGTTCCCCGGCTACCGGCATGTCTCGGATGATTCGGTGCGCCACCAGTTTGAAGCCGACTGGGGAGTGCCGCTGCTCAACGAGCCGGGATTGCGTATTCCGAACATGTTCGAAGCGGCCCTCGACGGCGAATTCAAGGGGCTGTACATCGAAGGCGAGGACATTGCGCAGTCCGATCCCAACACCCAGCACGTGACGGCGGCGCTCACCTCGATGGAATGCATCATCGTTCAGGATCTGTTCTTGAACGAATCGGCGAAGTTCGCACATGTATTCCTGCCCGGCTGTTCCTTCCTGGAGAAGGACGGCACCTTTACCAATGCGGAACGGCGCATATCGCGAGTGCGCAAAGTCATGCAGCCGAAGAACGGCTATGGCGATTGGGAGATCACGCAGCTCCTGTCCAATGCCATGGGCTATCCCATGCACTATGCGCACCCGTCGGAGATCATGGATGAGATTGCGCGCCTGACGCCGACCTTCACCGGCGTGAGCTTCGATCGCATCGATGAACTCGGCAGTATTCAATGGCCCTGCAATGACGCTCACCCCGACGGTACGCCGACCATGCATGTGGGGGAATTCGTGCGCGGCAAGGGCAAGTTCCTGGTCACCGAGTACGTGCCGACTCACGAGAAGGTCAATGCCCGCTACCCGTTGATACTCACGACGGGACGGATCTTGAGCCAGTACAACGTCGGCGCGCAGACCCGGCGCACAGAAAACAATCAATGGCACAGCGAGGATCGCGTCGAGATTCATCCGCATGATGCCGAAGAGCGCGGCATCGCCGAGGGAGATTGGGTGGGCATCGCGAGCCGCGCCGGCGACACGGTGCTGCGCGCCCGCGTCACCGAGCGGGTGCAGCCGGGCGTGGTTTACACCACGTTTCATTTCCCGGAGTCGGGCGCCAACGTCATCACGACCGATAATTCGGATTGGGCGACCAATTGCCCCGAGTACAAGGTGACCGCCGTGCAGGCAACCCGCGTCGCTCAACCCTCCGAGTGGCAGAAGCGCTTCCGCGAGTTCAGCCACACGCAGGAATCCTTGCTCAAGGATGCCGACGTGTTCGTCGCCAAATGAGCGGCGCAGCAGCCGGCGATGCGGGCCACGACGGCTCCCACCAGGCCGCGGCGCATGGCACCGCAGAACATCTGGTAAAGATGGCGAACGATATCGGCGACTTTTTTCGCGCCGAACCGGTTCGCGAAGACGCCATCGCCGGCATCGCGAATCACATCTCGCGCTACTGGACAAAGCGCATGCGCGAAAAGCTCGCCGCTCATTTGAAAAACGGCGGCGGCGGTCTCGATGAGCTGCCGCACGAGGCGTTTCGCCGGATCAATCCGCAATAGGCCCGGCGCTGGCCGTCCGGGGCCCCGCCTGGGTCCCCTATAAGCGTTTGTCCTACAGGCATGCCCGCGCCTCGCTGATTAATACAGCGGGCCGCCGTCTGTATTCTCTCTTCCCACTGCAACCATTCGCGCGACGGCGCGCTGCGCTCGTATGGAGAAAGATAATGCACACAACTATCGGTCGACGATGCATCGCCGCGGCGGCGGCTTTGATGCTCCTGCCCATGCTTTCGATGGCGCAAGTTTCAGTCGGCATATCGGTCGGTATCGCGCCTCCTGAATTGCCCGTTTATGTTCAGCCGCCGATTCCCGCGGAAGGATATCTCTGGACGCCCGGCTATTGGGCCTGGAGCAATGACATTCAAGACTACTACTGGGTTCCGGGCACCTGGGTTGAGCCGCCCCGTGTCGGATTTCTCTGGACGCCCGGCTACTGGGGCTGGGGAAACGGTCTATATATTTGGAACGCCGGCTACTGGGGCCCGCACATCGGATTCTACGGTGGCGTCAATTACGGCTACGGCTACGGCGGCCACGGCTACGAAGGCGGCTACTGGCAAGGCAACCACCTGTACTACAACCGTGCCGTAGTCAATGTCGGTTCCACGCACATCACCAATGTCTACAACAAAACCGTGATCAACAACGTCAACGTCACGCGCGTCAGCTACAACGGCGGCAGCGGCGGGGTTCGAGCCCAACCGAGCGCAACGGAGTCGGCGGCGGTGCATGAGCGCCACGTCGAGGCCACCTCGGCGCAGCAGCAGCATATTCAGGCGGCACACGGCAACCCTGAGCTGCGCGCCAGCGCCAACAGAGGCAATCCACCGATCGCGGCTACTGCGCGGCCGGGAAATTTCTCCGGCCCTGGCGTGGTACCAGCGAAGCATGCGGAAACGAGCGTGACGCGCGTGAATACGGAGCCGCGTGCGGCCGCACAGCAGACTGCCATGTCGCCGCGTCCAGCGACGTCGCCGCAGCAAACGATGTCGCCGCGCCCCGCTACGGAGCCGCGTCCGGCTATGCAGCCCCGGCCACCTGTGGAACCGCGAGCGGCTGCGCCGGCTCAGGCGGTCGCGCCGTCCCGCGAGCACGTAAGTCAACCTCGCCCGCCAGCGACAGTTGAGCCGCACCAAAAACCGGAGCAAACTCAACCGGTAAGGCCGGCGCAGCAGCAGCCTCACCCACAACCGCAGCAGCAGCCTCACCCACAACCGCAGCAGCAGCCTCACCCACAACCGCAGCAGCAGCAGCCGCCACCGCATTCTGCCGAGCACCCAGGAGACCATGAGCATCATCAGCCATGACCCGAATGCCAAGCGATTCACCACCGAGGTGGACGGTCAGCACGCCGAGCTCGACTACACGTTGAGCGGCTCGGTAATGACGATCACGCACACCGGTGTGCCGAAAGCGATCGGCGGACGGGGTGTTGCTGCAGAACTCATGCGCGCGGCGCTGCACGCGGCGGACACCGCCGGCTGGTCGGTCAACCCTGCCTGCTCGTATGCTGCTGCATACATGCGCAAAGCTGCGCAGGGCCCCGACAAAAAACACATTGAAGATTTGCTGGACGAGGCACTGGAAGAATCCTTTCCCGCCAGCGATTCGCCTTCCGTGGGCGGAAGCAGCTAAAGTTCGGCGGACACTGCCCGCATAGCTCCGCCGTTGCTCGTGAGAAGGCGACGCCGTCATGGGCGCCGCCCCCTCTCAATCGACCCTTACTTGCTGCAGTCGGTGCGGTGCAGGACCACCCTGCGGTTGTGTGCCCGGCCCTCGGCAGTCTTGTTGTCCGCCACCGGATTGTCCGCGCCGAACCCCTTGACCGCCAGCCGGTGCTCGCCGACCCCATTGCTGGTCAAGTAATCCGCGACAGCCTGAGCACGCCGCTCCGACAGTCCCTTGTTGTATGCAGCGGAGCCGGTCGAATCAGTGTAGCCATCGACTTCACCGTCGACGAAATTCAAGCGCTTCAGGGTCGCAATCATCCTGTCGAGCAGCACCTTGTCCTGATCGGTAAGCACCGACGAGTTGGTGGCGAAATGCACCTCCTGGCTCACATCGCACGGGCAGCCATACTTATCCCCCGCCACGCCTTTCGGCGTATCCGGGCACAGCGACACGGGCTTCGGTGGCGGTGGCGGTGGGGGCGGTGGGGGTGGCGGTGGCCGCGGGGGCGGCGGCGGTGGGGCAGCCACAGGTACTGGTGCCGGCGCGGGCTCTTCCGCGCCGAACCGGTAATTGATGCTGACCCTGAAGACGCTCGCGGTGAATTTATTGTGGAGGTTGTTGAGCTCGAAATTACCAAATTCGGCGCAAGTGGCCGCAGTGCCGGTGCACTGCGTCACGGTGGTGGAACCCTTGCCGAGACTCACATAGGTGTACTCCGCCCGGAAAAACCAGGCATTGTCGATCTTGAAATCGCTGCCGACACCCGCCCCAAATCCGTTGGACTTGAAATTCTTGCCTCCCGAGAAGCTCGCGGTTCCCGAAGCGTCGGTGAAACTCGACGTACTGCTGTGCGATCCGCCCGTGAACACGCCGCCCAAGCGCAGGTAGGGCAGCCAATTGTCCACTGAGTAGCCGATTCTGGGTCCTAGGATGGCGAAGCCGTTCGGGTTGACCTTGCCGTAGAAGCTATAGGTGCCGTCGGGCGGCGGCGTGGCTCCCGCATAGGTATACGAGCGGCTGCGATTCTTCGCGCTCCAGATATCGTAATCAAGGCCGAAACCCCAGACCCACTCCTCGTGTTGAAAGTTGTAGCCGATCTGCACGCCGCCGACGAACACGCCGTTGTTGGGACAATCGCGATTGTTGAAGGCATTCACGATCACGGGATTCGAGACGTTGTTCAGGTTCCAGGTGTTGCAGGTGGTATTCCACGCCCCGCCGATGTTCAGGCCGCCGTAAAAGCCGCGCCAATCGGTGATCGAGGGGGTCTGCGCGGACGCCGCGCCTGCGATTAAGGCCAACGCCAGCAGCGCTGCCGATCGGAATGTGACTGGTCTCATTTTTTCTCCTCCCTGTTAGGCCGACGAATCCCTGATGCTACCCACGCCCGGGCGTTTTAGCAGTTGGACGAACTACCTAGATGGGGGGGTGGGGGCCGAATCGCCTGAAGGCCTGCCGGTCAGCTGGAAAAGACGGCCCGGCGCTGGGAGGCGGCCTTTCTGCGCCGCGACAAACAGGTCAACAATGCCGCCAGCAGCAGACTGGCCGCCAGACTCAAAGCCGCATCGGCGGCGTAGCCGCCGGCGACTCCGCGCCAGGAATATCCCCAGCCATCCACCACCAGCATGTAGGTATTCGCAATATTGAACGCCGAAATCATGAGGCAATAATTCGTCGACGCGAGTGGATTGCTGGCCCCGATGGTTTCAAACGCGATCGCGGTGGAGGCGGTGATGGCGACCGCCTGGAACACGTTCTCGCCGATAAGAGCCAGCGCAAAGGTCGCCGGCGTATGCGGCAGGAGAATCAAGCCCAGCGTGAAGATCGCACCGGCCACGCCGATGGCAAGATAAAGGTATCGCAGCGGCAGGAGATGATCGATCAACGGAAAGATCAGGCATCCGGCAACCCCGCCCATCAGCACGCCCGCCCCGCCCACCAGCCCGACGAAACGGCTCGATGCGTGAAAATCATTGCCCAGACCGCCGAGAAGATTCGTCAAAGAAAAAGTCGCCGCCGGCGCGATGAACAGTAGTATGGCAATCAGCACCTCGCGCCGTTTGAGCACTTTCAATACCTCGCCGAGAAATTGCGAAAAACTTTCGCGCGCCAGCCTCCGATCCGGCCCGGGCGCCTGCATCCAGGGAAAAATCGCGATGGGCAGCAACACCGCGGCGCCCAGCAGGAATGCGGCCACCGTCGGCGCGAGGCGCTGCACCACTTCGCCGGCGATCATGGCCATGGCGCCGCCGCCACTGATATTGGCGATGGTCACCCAGACACTGAGCGTGTTTTTCTCTTCTGCGGTTGTGATGCTGGCGAGCCATCCGCCCAGCGCGCTCTGATATAGATTCGCAAAGAAAAACCCCACCACCAGCAGCGCTTCCACCCAGGCCGGATGCTCGAGGCTGAGCAGCGCCAGCGCGAGCAGAGCGGCGGCTATGACCGCCGTCACCACCGCATACCAGCGCCGGCTGAATCGCACGTCCAGCACCGGGCATACGAGAAAGGTCCAGAAGCCCGGCGAAATCATCACCGCCGTCATCGCAGCTATCGTCGCCTCGGGAACCTGGCGGGCGCTCAGCAGCTGCGGCACCGAGATCACCAATATGCCGCCGTACATCCCAAATAACGCATTGCTCAGGCCCATCAGCCAAACAGGAATTCGCACGCGGCGTGGATCGCGAGCCGCACCGCTCACGGTGTCTCCCAGCGGCCCGATACCGCTGAGCGGTACAGCGCGTCGATCACCCGCATGTTCGCAATGGCATCCTCGATCGGAAATTCCTGCGCTGCCTCGTTGCGAAATGCGGCGGCGGCGAGATCGCACTGCACGCCATATTGATCAACCGGCGCGAAGTCCTCGAACCCGGCGGAACCGCCGTCGAGACTTCCGCCGGAATCGATGATGAGACGGCAGGCATGGTCCTTCTGTGGGGTGAAAGGCACCGGGACCTCGATGCGCCCTTCGGATCCGAGGATTACCACCCGCTGGTACGGCGCGAGCTGCAGCGCGCTGCTGAATACCAGCTGCGCACCGCCGGGAAATTCCAGCATGCCGCTGGTCACCCGATCGACGCCGAGATTGGGATCGCGATCGATCAGGGCGATGGCGCGAATCGGTTCGGCACCCAACACGTAGCGCGCGGTGACGATGGGGTAGCAGCCAACGTCGTACAGCGCACCGCCGCCGATTTCGGGACGATTCCGCACATTGCTTGGGTCGAGCACCGTGAACAAGAATGAGGAGTGAATCGTGCGCACCGTGCCGATACGGCCGGCACGAACCAGTGCACGGACCCGGTGCCATTGCGGGTGGCACCGCACCATGAAGGCCTCGATCACGCGCCTGCCGTTGCGATCGCGCGCGGCAACAATGGCCTGCGCCTCGGCGGCGTTCAGGCCGATCGGCTTTTCGCAAAGCACATGCTTGCCCGCGTCAAGCGCCTTGACCGTCCACTCGACATGCAGATGATTGGGCAGCGGGTTGTAGACCGCTTCGATTTCAGGATCGTCCAGGAGCGCCTGGTAATTGCCGTAACTGCGGGCGATGCCGAATCGCGCAGCGACGCTCGTCGCACGGCCGGCGTCGCGCGAGGCGATGCCGAAAACAACGCCGCGTTGACCGGCGATGATCGCCGGAATGACGCGTTTGACGCCAATATTGGCGGTACTGAGGATTCCCCATTTGACTTTGCTGGCGATCGAGGCGCCCTCGCGTTGTCGCCATTCACTTTGGACTTCATCCGCACGCCATTCAACCACCATAATGTCGCGATGTCGACTTCCTGCAAATCGTTGCTGCGCGCCGCGATCATCATCGCGCTGCCGCTCGCCGCTTTCGGCGCGCAACCGCCGTCGGACAGCCCGGCAACCCGTCAGCAATTCGTGGACGCCATGCAGCGTGTCCGTCAGCGCCAACCCGACATGGCGGATCCCGCGGCGCTCAAGTCCTATGCGATCTATGACTATCTTGTCGCGGCGAGGTTGCGGCGCGATTTGACCATGCGGCCGGGGGAAAGTCTCGATGCGACGATTGATGCATTCTTGGAGGCACACGCCGGCCATCCCGTTGCGCACGGCCTGCGCCGCGACTGGCTCGCGAATCTCGCGCAGCGGCGGCGCTGGGATTGGTTTCTGCCACGCTCGCTGGACGTCGCCGATCCTGCGTTGCTGTGCGACAGGCTCGAAGGCCGTCTGACCACCGGCGACACCTCAGGAGTCGCCAACGCCGCGTTGCCGCTGTGGCTGCTGCCGCAGAAGCCGCCCCCCGAATGCACCGCGGTCTTCACCTGGCTGCGGCAGCACGGGCTGCTCACCCCGGCACTGGCCGAGAGCCGCGCGCGCGCCGCGCTGGCCGCCGATCTGCCGCGTCTGGCGCGCGAGTTCGCAGCAGATGTTCCCATAGGACCAAGGGCGGCGCTGCTGCAATGGTCCGATCTGCTTGAATCCCCGCGATCCGCATTGAACGTTCTGGCTGCGCACCCTGCGTTGCCGGTGGAGCCGGAGGCGCTGGCGTCGGGGTTCGATAAGTTGACGCGCAGTGAATCCGCGGCCGCGTTGGAATTGCTGCAGCGGCTGCTGGCGCGCGAGCAGATGACCGCGGAACTCAAAGACCGGCTGATGCGCGCCGCGGCCTTGGGCGCAGCCTATGACCACGATCCGCGGGCGATTGCGCTGTTCGATGGTTTGGCGGCAGCGGCCGTCGACAATCAGGTGCAGGAATGGCGCGCGCGCGCCGCCGTGTGGACCGGCGACTATGCGAAGGCACTGCAGTGGATAGAGCGAATGCCCACGAGTCTGTTCATTCAGCCGCGCTGGCGCTATTGGCGCGCCCGCGCGGTGGCGGCAACGATGGGCGCAGAAGCCGCGGCTCAACTGCTGCGTGAACTCGCCGGACTTCGCGACTATTACGGCTATCTCGCAGCGGACCGTCTGCATCTAGGCTACGACTTGAACGCGCGGCCGTCGCCGAACGATGTTGCCGCCCAGTCGGCGCTTGCGGCGGATCCAAGGCTGATACGCGCGCACGAATTGTTCGACTGCGACATGGCGGAGGAGGCCACAGCGGAATGGACCGCGGCTGTGGGCGGCGCGGATGCCGCGTTGAAAGTCCAAGCCGCGCTGCTCGCGGCGCGCTGGGGCTGGTACGCGCAAGCCATCACCACTCTGGCTCAAAGCGGCGAATTCGACGATGTGAAGCTGCGCTATCCGCGCCCGTTCCTGGACACGGTGGAGGAAGCCAGCCGGCGCACCCAGGTGCCGTCCGACTGGATACTGGCGGTCATCCGCCAGGAAAGCCTGTTCCGCAAGGACGCCGTATCGCGCGCCGACGCGCGCGGCGTCATGCAAATGCTGCCGGGTACGGCCGCCGCGGTCGCACGCCGCTGGAATATCGTCCCACCTGCGCGCGACGGTCTATTCAATCCAGGCGTCGCCATACCGCTGGGTGCGGCGCATTTGCGGGAATTGCTGGATCGATACGGCGGTCAACTGGCCTTGAGCCTCGCGGCCTATAATGCCGGGCCTGCCGCGGTGGCGCGCTGGCTGCCGCAGGTCCCGATGGACTCCGACGTCTGGATCGAGAACATTCCCTATAACGAAACCCGGGGCTATGTACAGCGTATACTGGAACACATCATCGCTTTTACGTGGGTGCGGGACGCCGAACCACCGCGTCTCGAGACCTTGCTGCCGGCCATCGAACCGGCAGCGCCGATCTTGTGATAGTTTTGAAATACACCGTAAAGGGATGAGCAAATGAAATCGACCCGTTTTGCGCGCGCCTGCGTTGGCGCGGCCCACGCTTTTGCCGGAATTGTCTTCGCCTGTGGCGCCGCGCCTGTGTTCGCGGACACCGTCGTGGTGACTGCGGACCGCATGATCGACGTGTTGACCGGCCGCACGATCGAGCGTCCGCAGGTCACCGTCACCGATGGGCGCATCGCGGCCGTCGCGACCATGGGAGCCGCGATACCGTCGGGCGCGCGACGCGTGGATCTGCCCGGCATGACGCTGCTGCCGGGATTGATCGACATGCACACGCACCTGACTTCGGACCCGCGCTTCAGCGGCTATCGCCGTCTGCAATTCACCGACAATTTCTGGACGGTGGTGGGCGTGGCCAATGCCAGGAAAACCCTGGAAGCCGGCTTCACCACGGTCCGCAACGTGGGATCCGCAAACTACGACGACGTGGCGATCAAACAGGGCATCGAACAGGGCATCGTGATCGGCCCGAGAATTGTGCCGGCGACCTACGCGATCGGCGCCACGGGCGGACACTGCGATTCCACGGAATTGCCCCCCTCGATGTCGGTGCCGCGCACCGCGGTGGCCAACGGCCCCGAGGAGATTCGCGCCACGGTGCGCAAGTTGCGCAAGTACGGCGCCGAGGTCATCAAGTTTTGCGGTACCGGCGGCGTGCTGTCCAAGACCGATGCCGTCGGCGCGCAGCAATACGATCTCGCCGAAATGAAGGCCCTGGTCGACGAGGCGCATATGCTCGGCATGCGGGTTGCGGTGCATGCGCATGGAACTTCCGGAATCAAGGACGCGCTGCGCGCCGGCGTCGACACGATCGAACACGCCAGCCTGGCCGACGATGAAGCCTTCGCATTGGCCAAGCAGCATGGCGCCTGGTTCTCGATGGACATTTACGACGACGACTACATTCTCGCCGAGGGCGAAAAGAACGGCGTCTACAAGGAATCGCTGGAGAAGGAGCGGATGATTGGTTTGCAGCAGCGCCAGACATTTCAAGCGGCCGTGAAGGCCGGCGTAAAAATGATTTTCGGCACCGACGCCGGCGTCTATCCCAACGGCTTCAACGCGCGCCAGTTCGTCACCATGGTCAAGTGGGGCATGACCCCCATGCAGGCCATCCAGGCGGCAACTGCCAATGCCGCCGAAGCGCTGGGCCGCACCGGCGATGTCGGCGCCATCGCGGTCGGGAGATTTGGCGATCTGATCGCGGTTGCCGGCGACCCGGTTGCGGATGTGGCGCGCCTTCAATCCGTGGCATTTGTGATGAAAGGCGGCGAAGTCGTCAAAATCCCCGGCAAATAGCGCTGCAGGATATCGAGCGGGTCAGCCTCCGCCGATGAGTCCGGCCGTGACGTTTATCGCAAACCCCAGGATCGAGGCGTTGAATAGAAACGAGATCAGGGTGTGCACGACCACTGTCCTGCGAACCTTCGCATCCAACGTCGCCACATCCGCTGTCTGACAGGCCGCGGCAATGGTGAAGGAAAAATATACAAAATCCCAGAACACCGGCATTGGTGACTGCGGAAAATGCAGCGGCCGCGCGTCCTCCTTGGCGCTGTAAAATAGGTCCGCGTAATGCGTGGTGAACATGGTCGGAACCAGGATCCAGGAATTGATGAGCGTCAGCGCGGCCAGCGCAAAATGCGCGGCGCGTACCGGTCCCGTGACGTTTTTGATTGTCGCCAGAGGTTCAACGATGGCTACCAAACTCAGCATTGCGGCCAGAATCACGACCACCAGAATGATGGGCGCCGAGGCGTCCTCTTCGACATATTTGGAACAGATCTGCACGGCGCTCAGTCGCGTCATCCAATAAAAAATCAGCGCCAGAAACAAAACCACGCCGACGTTCCAGCACACCAGCACGCGGGTCAGGATGGTCCACGCTTCCGGGAGCAGAAAAAATGCTGCGATCCCGGTGAGTACCGAGATCCATAAGCGGGGATGCTCGAAAAACAGTTTTCTCATGGTCGCCAGCCGCGCCGGTGGATGAATGCCCAAGATCGGTGCAGTCGCCGGTTCTCGCGATTACTTGCTTTCCTTGGCCACCAGAAATTTCACCAATTCAATCAGCTGATCGGTGCCTCCGGCCGACTCGACGAACAATCGATACTTGCCGTTGACGATGATGGTGGGTGTCCGATCGACGCGATAGGCCATGATCAGGTCCTGGGCGGTACGCACCTTCATGTCCACCGAGAACGACCTGGCGGTGGCGATGAATTTCTCCACCGGCACGCCGGCACGTTGACTGTAGAACTTCGCGGCGTCCTCGATGGTCGGCATCCGGCTCTTGAGGCCTCGGGTCGATTGGTCGATGACACTGAGGTCGCCGCCCTTCCATACCGCATCGAACATCGCATCATGCGTCTGTTGGTCGATGCCGAGCACTTGAGCCGTGCAATACGCCAACTGAAACATGGGCCAGTCTTCGCTGGTGTTGAACGCCGCCGGCAGGTAATCGAGCACCGCGTTCGCCGGCAGGGTCTGTTTCAACTTGTGCATGGTGGGCAGGAAAATATTGCACGCCGGGCAGGCGTACGAAAACACTTCGGTAACCTCGACTTTGCCTACGGCAAGCGAGGTGGGCCGCGCCGGCGTAACCAGGAAATAGTTCACGCCTTCGGTCCACGTCGCGCCTTCAGCCGACGCAGAAATGAGCAGCACCAGCGCTGCCGAAGCGAAAACGGAAAAAACTGATTTCATCGCGGCTCCTTTGAATTTCCTGGAGTCTGAATTCTAGCACTCAACCCCGTTTGAGGTTCCGCCCGCTCGTCCCTTTGGGCCCCTGCTTCCAGCCCTCGGCATGCCCCGGCTTTAAGTCGCATTCACAATACTTTGCACTCGCCCATGAACTTTGCAGCAGCGATCCGCTCTACATGCAAATCCGCCGGCGATGAGTGTGTAGTTCGCAGTCGATTCTGGTTATAGTCTAGGGCTCGCCCTGACGATCGATTGGCAGTGCCTGCCAAGGGATGGGCTCGCGTATCGGGGAATTAGTGATAAACCAACTGGAAGATCTGCAGACCCCCCCGCCGGCCCGCGGACTCAAGGTTTTCATCGTCAGACATTGGAAAGCACTGCTGGTGGTTATTGTCTTGGTGCTGCTGATGATTGGATTTACCTTGTACCTGCGCCACAAGCAGCCCATCGCGCCTCCTGCGGGCGGGCGCTTCGGGCAAAACGGTCCGGTTGCCGTGGCGGTGGCGACCGCCGCAGCCGGCGACATCCAGGTGAAAATTCCGGCCCTCGGAACCGTGACGCCGCTGGCCACCGTTGTCGTCAGAACCCAGGTCAGCGGCACCCTGCAGAAAATCTATTTCACCGAGGGACAATTCGTTCATCAAGGCGATCCGCTGGCGCAGATCGATCCTCGGCCCTACGAGGCTGCCCTGCAGCAGATGCAGGGCAACCTTGCGCGCGATCAATCGTTGCTGACCAATGCCAGACTGGATCTGAAGCGCTATGAAGGCCTGGTCAAGGAAGATTCCATCGCGGAACAGCAGCTCGATACCCAGCGCGCGCTGGTCGCTCAATACGTCGGCACCGTCGATGCGGACGAGGGTCAGGTGAACACCGCGAAGGTCAACCTGATATATGCGCACATCGTGTCGCCGGTCACCGGCCGTGTGGGACTGCGCCCGGTCGATCAGGGCAACTATGTGACGCCGGGCGATGCGAACGGCATCGTTCTCGTCAACCAGCTGCAGCCCATCACCGTCATTTTCCCGATTCCCGAGGACAATGTATCCGCGGTCATGAAGCGTCTGCATCAGGGCGCACAGCTCTCCGTCGAAGCCTATGACCGCACCAACAGCACCAAGATTGCCGACGGCAAGCTGCTCACCGCCGACAACACCATCGACGTCACCACCGGCACGGTCAAGCTGCGCGCGCAATTCGACAACCAGGACAACGCGCTGTTTCCGAATCAGTTCGTCAACATTCAGCTGCTGCAGGATGTGCTCACGAATCAAATCATCATCCCCAACGCGGCAGTGCGCCGCGGCGCACCCAATGGAGTTGCATCGACCTTCGTTTACGTCGTGAATGGCGATAACACCGTCTCGGTACGTCCCGTGACGCTCGGAGTCGTCGACGGCGAACGGGTTGCGGTCAGCGCCGGACTCAAGGCCGGCGAGGTTGTGGTCACCGAAGGCGGCGATCGCCTGCGCGACGGTGCACCGGTGATATTGCCGGGTGCACCCGCCGCGGCGGGAGCTGCGCGCCCGGCTGGCAAACCGGGTGCCGGCACGCCGGGTGGCGCGAAGGCGGGAGCGCCCGGCGCCGGCCGCACTCGGCCGCGCCCCCAGCCATCGCAATGATGCCTGCGGGTCGCGCGCTCACGGCCTTGGTCGCAATCACATGAACCCTTCACGCATCTTTATTCTTCGGCCGGTCGCCACCACCCTGCTGATGATTGCGATATTGATCGTCGGCGCGATGGCCTACCTGCAACTGCCGCTGTCGGCGTTGCCCGAAGTCGCGTATCCCACCATCGAAGTGCAGACCTTTTATCCCGGGGCGAGCCCCGAGGTAATCACCTCGGCCATTACCGCGCCCCTGGAAAAGCAATTCGGTCAGATGCCGGGCTTGAGCCAGATGTCCTCGACGAGTTCAGCCGGCGCCTCGGTCATCACCTTGCAATTCACCCTGGCGCTGGCCATCGACGTGGCCGAACAGGAAGTGCAGGCGGCGATCAGCGCGGCGCAGAATCTGCTGCCGCAGGATCTGCCGGCGCCGCCCATCTACGCCAAGGTCAATCCGGCGGACGCGCCGGTGTTGATTCTCGGCGTCACTTCGAAAACCATGCCGCTCACCGACGTCGAAGATCTGGTCGACACCCGCATCGCGCAGAAAATCTCCCAGATCAAGGGCGTCGGTGTTGTCAGCATCAGCGGCGGTCAGCGGCCCGCGGTGCGGGTGGTGGCCAACCCTCGAGCCATGGCGGCGTACGGATTGAATCTCGATGACCTGCGCACCACCATCAGCAACGCCAATCAAAACGGCCCCAAGGGCACGCTCGACGGCCCCGCCAATGCCTACACGGTCAACACCAACGATCAGATCAGAAACGCCGACGACTACGGCAATGTCGTGGTGGCGTACAAAAATGGCGCGCCGGTACGCCTGAAGGATGTCGCCACGCTGGTTTCGGGCGCGGAGAACTCCAAGCTCGGCGGCTGGATGAATTCGACGCCGGCATTGATCCTGAACGTGCAGCGCCAGCCGGGAGCAAATGTCGTCGACGTCGTCGACAGGATCAAGGGCCTGCTGCCGACGCTGCAGGCCGATATGCCCGCGGGAGTGGACGTGGTGCTGCTCACCGACCGCACCACCACCATCCGCGCCTCGGTGAACGATGTCGAGTTCGAACTCATCCTCGCGGTGGTGCTGGTGGTCTTGGTCATCTGGGTGTTCCTGCGCAACATTCCGGCCACCATCATTCCGAGTCTGTCCGTGCCGCTGTCCCTGATCGGGACCTTCGCCGTGATGTATCTGGCGAATTTCAGCCTGAATAATCTGTCGCTGATGGCGCTGACCATCGCGACCGGATTCGTCGTCGACGATGCCATCGTCATGATCGAGAATATCTCGCGCTACATCGAGGCGGGCGAGCCGCCGCTCGAGGCCGCGCTCAAGGGCGCCGGCCAGATCGGATTTACCATCATTTCGCTGACCGTTTCGCTGATTGCGGTGCTCATTCCGCTGCTGTTCATGCAGGACGTGGTGGGACGATTGTTCCGGGAGTTCGCCGTCACGCTCGCGGTCACGATATTGATCTCCGCGGTCGTGTCCCTGACGCTGGTGCCGATGATGTGCGCGAAGCTGCTCAAACACCGGCCGCAGAATGAACACGCGCAGACGGACTCGGGTAAATGGTTCACGGCCATAGTCGACTGGTACGGACAACGTCTCACCTGGGTGCTCAACCACCAGAGACTGACGCTGTGGGTGGCGATCGGCACGCTCATTCTGACTGCGCTGCTCTACGTGCTCATCCCCAAGGGATTCTTCCCCGATCAGGATACGGGTTTGATTCAGGGCGTGTCCGAAGCCACGGAGTCGATTTCATACGCCGCCATGGCGGACCGCCAGCAGGCCCTCGCGGCCGCGATCCTCGCCGATCCCGATGTTCTAAGCCTCTCCTCGTTCATCGGCGTCGACGGCAACAACGTGACATTGAACAGCGGGCGCTTCTTGATCAACCTGAAGCCGCGCGATCAGCGCTCCACGACCGTCGCCGATGTGATTCGCCGCCTGCGCGGCGAGACCGCCAACGTCGCGGGCATCACGCTGTACATGCAGCCGGTACAGGATCTCACCCTCGACAGCACCATCAGCCGCACCCAGTACCAATTCACGCTGGAGAGCGCCGATTACACCGCCTTGTCGACCTGGACACCCAAGCTGTTGACGGCGCTGGGCCAGCAGCCCGAGCTCGCGGATGTGGTCAGCAATCAGGAAGACAACGGACTCGCCGCCTACGTGACCATCGACCGCGACAGCGCCGCACGGCTCGGGATCAGCGTAGGGACGGTGGACAACGCCTTGTACGATGCATTCGGACAGCGAATCGTCTCCACCATCTTTACGCAGTCGAATCAGTATCGCGTCATCATGGAGGCGGATCCCCAATCGTATCGATCGGTCGACTCGCTGGCGTCGATCTACGTGCCGTCGGCGGGCGGCGGCCAGGTGCCGTTGTCGGCGATCGCCAAAGTGGAGGTCCAGACCCGTCCGATTCTCATCAATCATCTGGCGCAGTTTCCCGCAACCACGGTGTCCTTCAACCTCGCGCCCGGCGCATCGTTGGGAGCGGCCGTCGCGGCCATCGAAAATGCCGAGCAAACCCTGGGGATGCCGAGCAGCATCCGCACGACGTTCCAGGGCGCCGCGCTCGCGTTTCGCAGCAATCTGAGCAATGAGCTGCTGTTGTTGATTGCCGCGGTGCTGGTCATGTACATCGTGCTCGGCGTGCTGTACGAAAGTTTCATCCATCCGATCACCATTCTGTCGACGCTGCCCTCGGCGGGCATCGGCGCATTGCTCGCCCTGATGCTGTTCGGCGACGACCTGACCATCATCGCGTTGATCGGCATCGTGCTTTTGATCGGCATCGTGAAGAAGAACGCCATCTTGATGATCGATTTCGCGGTGGTCGCGCAGCGCGATGAGGGACTGTCGCCGCGCGACGCCATTTACAAGGCCTGCTTGTTGCGCTTCCGGCCGATTCTCATGACGACGGTGGCCGCGATCTTCGGAGCGCTGCCGCTGATGTTCGGCACCGGCACCGGCTCCGAGCTGCGCCACCCGCTTGGGGTGAGCATCGTAGGCGGCCTGCTGGTGAGCCAGGTGCTGACGCTGTTCACCACGCCGGTCATTTATCTGGCGTTCGATCGCATCGCTGCGCGGATGCGCGGCCATTCGCCGGCGGCGCTGCCCGACACGCCGTTGGCGGAGGGTTCGACGTGAACATTTCCGCGCCCTTCATCAAGCGGCCCGTCGCAACGACGCTGTTGACCGCGGGCGTCGCGCTGTGCGGCGGCGTCGCGTTCATGCTGCTGCCGGTGGCGCCACTGCCGCGCATCGACGTTCCGGCCATCTTCGTGTCCGCGCAGCTGCCGGGCGCCAGCCCCGAGGTGATGGCGGCCACCGTCGCCACGCCGCTGGAGAGGCACCTCGGCGCCATCTCCGACGTCGATGACATGACGTCGAACAGCGGCGTGGGCACTTCGAATATCCAGCTGACCTTCGGCGTCGATCGGGACATCGACGGCGCGGCGCGCGATGTGCAGGCCGCCATCGCGGGTGCGCACGCCGACCTGCCCACTTCGCTGACCCGAAATCCCACGTACCGCAAGCTCAACACCTCCGCGTTTCCGGTGATGTCCATCGCCATGACTTCAGATGTGCTCACCCAGGGGCAGATCTACGATGCCGCCGACGCCGTGATCTCACAGCGCCTGTCGCAGCTCCCCGGGGTGGGCGGCGTCAATGTCAATGGCAGCGCGCTGCCCGCGGTGCGGGTCGAGATCAATCCGCATTCGCTGTCCAAGTACGGCATCGGCCTGCAGGATGTGCGCGCCGCCATCTCCAATGCGAACGCCAACGCGCCCAAAGGGGCGATCGAATCGGAACAGCTGCACTACCAGATCTACACCAACGACAACGCCCGCGATGCGGGTCCGTATCGCGATCTGATCATCGCCAATCGCAATGGCGCGACGGTGCGCCTCGGCGACGTCGCAACCGTGCTGGACATGCAGGACGGCGCCACCGAAAACATCCGCACCTATGGGCTGTACAACGGCAGGCCCGCCGTCTTCGTCACCGTTTATCAGCAGCCTGGCGCCAACATCATCGAAATGATCGACGCCGTGAAGGCCGAGCTGCCGGTGCTCAAGAGTGAGATCGACCCGAAGATCGATCTGGTGGTGAATTTCGACCGCTCGGTGACGATACGCGCCTCGCTGCGGCAGGTCGAACAGACCCTGATGCTGGCCGTGGCGATGGTCATCCTGGTGGTCTACATATTTCTGAACAGTCATCGCGCCGCGTTGATTCCCGCGCTGGTGGTGCCGGTATCGCTGATCGGTACATTCGGCGCGATGTATCTCCTGGGCTACACCCTGGACAATTTTTCGTTGATGGCGCTCACCGTCGCAACCGGATTCGTCGTGGACGATGCCATCGTCGTCATGGAAAACACCACCCGGCACATCGAGGCTGGAATGACGCGCACCCGGGCCGCGTTTCTCGGCGCTCAAGAGGTCGGTTTCACCGTGGTATCCATGAGTTTGTCCCTGGTTGCCGTATTCATTCCCTTCATGTTTGCCGGCGGCATCGTCGGGCGCATTTTCCGCGAGTTCACCGTCACGCTGTCGGTGTCGATCCTGATCTCGCTGGTCATTTCGCTGACCACCACGCCGATGATGTGCTCGTTGCTGCTGCAAACCGAGCGCAACCGGAAGCCGTCCCGATTCGGGCAGGCTTTCGAGCGCGGCTTTGCGCAACTGCGGCAAAACTACGCAACCACGCTCGACTGGGCGCTGCATCATCCGCGCATCATGGTGCTGATGCTGTGCGCGACCATCGGCCTGAATGTATATCTCTACATCGTGATTCCGAAGGGATTCTTCCCGCAGCAGGACACCGGTCAATTGCAGGGCGGAATCCGCGGCGATGCGGCGAGTTCCTTTCAGTTCATGAAGGGCAAACTTCAGGAAGTTGCGAAAATAATCGCCGCGGATCCGGCGGTGAGCACCGTGACAGGCTCCGTGGGCGCCGGCGGTTTCGGGCCGGGCGGCGGCGGCGGCGCCAACGCCAATGTCACGATTGCGCTCAAACCGCTCAAGCAGCGGCGCATTTCCGCCGATCAGATCATTGCCCGACTGCGGCCGCAACTCGCCCGGGTCACCGGGGTGTCGGCGTTCCTGCAGGCCGTTCAGGACATACGCGGCGGCGGCGGCCGATCCGCCAATTCCCAGTACCAGTACACGTTGCTGGGAGATGATTTGGCCGAGCTGCGCACCTGGTCGCAGAAGCTGCGTACGGCCATGCAGGACATTCCGGAAATCACCGATGTGGACACCGACCTGCAGCCCGGAGGGCTGGAAACCGACCTCATCGTGGATCGCGACAGCGCGTCGCGGCTGGGACTCTCCGAGATTCAAATCGACAACGCGCTGGGCGATGCTTTCGCGCAGGCGCAGGTTTCGAACATCTTGAATCCATTCAGTCCGCAGCAGTATCACGTGGTCATGGAGGTGGCGCCGGAGTACTGGCAGAACCCGGAAATACTCAAGGAGCTGTATGTGAGCACCTCCGGAGGCGCGGCATCGGGGACGCAGCTCACCCAACCGGTGGCGGGCACCACGGTGCTCAAAACTGCGACCGCGGCATCCAGCAGCGCCATCGCGCAGGACACGGCGCGAAATCTGGCTGCGAACTCGCTGGCGAACTCGGGGCGCGGCGGCACCTCCACGGGGTCAGCCGTCAGCGTGGCCCGTGAAACCGTGGTGCCGTTTTCAGCATTCAGCCATTTCACCACCGGCACCACGCCGGTGAGTGTGAATCACACGGGCACTTCCATCTCGACCTCCATTGCCTTCAATCTGGCGGAGGGCATATCGATCGGTACGGCGCTCGAGGTGATCAAAAAGAAAATGATCGAGATCCACATGCCGGTGGGCATCCGCGGCGGCACTTATGGCACGGCCGCCCTGTTCCAGCAGAGCAGCAGCAATACGCCGTTGATGCTCCTGGCGGCGCTGGTGGCGATCTACGTGGTGCTGGGCGTGCTCTACGAGAGCTACAGCCAGCCGCTGACCATTCTTTCGACGCTGCCGTCCGCCGGCATCGGCGCGCTGCTGGCGCTGCTGGCGACGGGTACGGAATTCAGCCTCATCGCGTTTCTGGGTATTTTGTTGTTGATCGGCATCGTCAAGAAAAACGCCATCATGATGGTGGATTTCGCGCTCGAGGCCGAGAGAACCCTGGGGATGGATCCGCGCCAGGCCATCGCCCACGCTTGTTCGTTGCGCTTCCGGCCGATCATGATGACCACCTGCGCCGCCATCGCCGGCGCGTTGCCGCTCGCCATCGCCTCCGGCGACGGCACCGAAATGCGCAGGCCCTTGGGGATTGCCATCGTCGGCGGACTTGTTGTCAGCCAGCTGCTGACGATTTACACCACGCCCGTGGTCTATTTGTACGTGCATCGCTACTGGAAGCACCTCAAGCAAGGCCGGTATGCGCCGCCCGCCCGGCGCGCCCCGAATACCAGCTCGAATCTCAACCCTCTGGGGGCCCCAACATGATGTCGCCCGCCGCACGGCTTGCATGTTTTGCCGCCGGCGCGTTGGCGGCGTCGTGTGCGGTCGGCCCCGACTATCATCGCCCGCCGTTCGAAACCGTGCCCGATTACAAGGAAACCGGCGATTGGAAGCCCAGCGAACCCAATGATGTGCTGTCGCGCGGGCCGTGGTGGAAGATTTTCAACGACGACGAACTCGATCGCCTCGAGGCGCAGGTCGATATCAACAACCAAAACATCAAGGCGGCCGAGGCGGCCTTCGAGCAGTCGCGGGCGCTGGTCGCTCAGGCGCGCGCCGGCTTCTGGCCCACCATCGCGGCGACATTTTCGGCGCAGCGCGGACAAGCAGGCGTGCCGGCCGCAACTGCCAATGGCATAGGCCTGCCGAACTCGTCGCTGAGCGGACCGCGGACCACCTACCAGACTGGCGTCTCCGGCAACTGGGACATCGACATCTGGGGCCAGATCCGCCGCACGGTGGAGAGCGACCGGGCATCGGCCCAGGCGAGTTCCGCGGCGCTCGCCGCCGCGCGCCTGTCCGCGCAGGCCGAGCTCGCGACGGATTATTTCGAACTGCGCGCGCAGGACCAATTGCAGAAATTGCTGGACGACACGGTGGTGGCGGAAACCCTCTCTCTGAAGATCACTGAAAGCCGGTACAAATTTGGCGTGGCGGCGCGCGCCGACGTCGTGAGCGCGGAAACCCAGCTGCTGTCGAGTCGCGCGCAGCAGATCAACGCCAAGATCCAGCGCGCAATCCTCGAACATGCGGTGGCGGTGCTGATCGGCAAACAGCCGGCGGAATTTTCGCTGCAGCCTGCGGCGATGCGCACCGATGTACCGACAGTGCCGCCCGGAGTGCCCTCCACTCTGCTCGAGAGGCGCCCCGATGTGGCCGAGGCCGAACGGAAAATGGCCGCGGCCAATGCGCAGATCGGCGTCGCCACGGCTGCGTATTTTCCGAGTCTGACATTGAGCGGCTCGGATCAGTACTCGAGCACCAGCTTCAGCCGTCTGATTCGCAACTCCAACCGCGTCTGGGCGGTGGGACCGCAGCTCGCGGAAACCCTGTTCGACGGCGGCGTGCGCCGCGCGCAGGTGCGGCAGGCGCGTGCCGCGTTCGACGGCACCGCCGCGACCTATCGGCAGACCGTGCTGGCCGGCTTCCAGCAGGTCGAGGACGACATCGTCACGCTGCGCGTGCTGGAACAGCAATCGGCCATCGAGGAAGAGACGGTCAAGGCGGCCCGCGAAGCCGAGACCCTGACGCTCAATCAATATAAGGCCGGCACGGTACCGTACAGCAGCGTGATCACCGCGCAAACCACCCGCTTGAGCGCCGAAGAAACCGCGCTGACGGTATTGTCGAGCCGCCTGCAATCGAGCGTGGCGCTGATCGAGGCGCTGGGTGGCGGCTGGAACGCCTCAATGGACACGGTGAAGTAGGACGACTAATTCCCCGGCAGCTGCTGCACGTCCAGCGCGTCCAGCGCGACGGGCGCATGGCGGCGCAACAGCGCGGTCCGCGCCTGCCACTGCTCCTGCGGCGCAAGATCCTCCAGGAACTGAATATCACCGGCCGCAAGAATGGCCACCGGCGTTCCATCCCGGTACAGCAATCGATTGCTGGCAAGCGACGCCAGCTTGAGTCCCGGGGTCAGGATACCCAACAAATTAAGGGGATCGGCCGCGGAAATCGACACATATTGCTGTGCCGGCGGTTTGCGCCGCGCATCCCGCAGCAATCCAACCGCTTCCGGCGTGGCAAACTGTTCGCCGGAAAATCCCGCGACGAACCGCCCGCCGCGAATCTCGCCCCGCGCCTCCAACCTGCGGCAGCAGCTCAACATGTCCCGCCAGGGCGGCAGCCACGCCGCTTCGCGCGCAAGCAGTTTCCAGAAAATCACGCCCCAGCGCCGCAGCAGCGTGCGCACGATGTGTTCAACCGCCTCGTCCTTGCGCTCGGCTGTCTGTACCTGTTGGCGGCGTACGAACGCCCACCGGCCGGCATCCGCCATTCCATACAACGCCAAGCGGCGCTTGTGGCGTCCCGAGTAGGACGTCGACCTGCCGCGCCGGCCGCTTGGCATCAGCAGCACCCGCAAGCCCGCGAAGCTGTCGGAATTCACCATGCCCACCGCCACGAGTTCAGCAAGCGCCTCTTCGACCTCCGCGGGCAGCATGCCGACGTTGTCGGCGATTTCCTCGAAGAACGAGGCGCCGTGCGCGCGCATGAAATCCGCCACCGCCCGCGCTTTCGAGGTCAGATCCGCAGGGTCGGTTTGCTCCACCAGGGCGGACCACAGCGGCGCGTTGCGTCGCGCCAGCAGGACGATGGGCGTGGAGCGCACCGGTGAAGTGCCGCGGCTCGCCTCATCATTGGCACGCGCACTTCGCGGTGCCAGTCTCGTCCAGATGAATCGCCCGGCACGGCAATGCTCATCCAGCCATTGCGGCTCGTACTCGGCGATACGCGACGGGATGATCTCTGTTTCCCACGCACCGGCCGGCGCTTCAAAGCCCTCGAGCTGCGCGAGCACCGCAGCCAGCGCATCAGACCCCTGCATCCGCGCGCTTGGGCTGACCCGCTGCCATTCGCAAAGATAGCGCAGGAAATCGCGCGCCTGCACGGGCTCGATTTCGGCGCGCAAACGTTTGACGGTGTAGCGATGAATCCTGGCGAGCAATCTTCTCTCGCACCACTGTTCCTGGGCGGCTTCGGCCTCGAAACGGCCGCGCATGGCGACGCCCTCCGCCTCGAGCGCCAGCATCGCGGCGCCGACCTCGGCTGCGGGCAGGCACAGCGCCGCCGCGATCTCCGTCACGGTGACCGGCCCCAAACCTTCGAGCCGGCCGCGCACGATCTCCTTGAAGTTGGGTTCGGGCTGGAACAGCGCCGCCCTTTCGGCGGCCGCCCACAGCGGAGCGCCCTCCGGCAGCGCTATGCGGACTACGCGGCGCTGCGCGGCAAGTTCATCCATCAGTTGCGGCCAGGCCGCATTTCTGCCGAGCTCCTCGCCGGTGAGGCAGGTCAGCCACAGCAGCGCGTCGTGCAGTTCATCGGCCGTGGCGGCGTCGGGCCAGGCTTCCTCGCGGACCCGCTCGATGGCCTGGGGATCGAGTTTGCCGATTTCGGCGGCCTCGACCGGATCCAGCCAGCGGCGGCTCATGACGGCCTGGGTACGGCGCTCCTCGAGCGGCGCATCGTCCAGGTAGGCATACGGGCGGGCGCTCAAGGCCTCGAGCGCCAATGGCGAGGGTTCGGTGAGGTCTCGGGCGATTACGCGGATATCGCCGCTTTCGAGCCGCTGCAGCACTGCTTCAAACGCGTCGATATCCATCGCGTCTTCCAGGCAATCGCGAATGGTTTGTCTGACCAGGGGATGATCCGGAATCTCGATCTCGCCCGGCAGATTTTCCGCGCAGGCCACCTGGTCGGGAAACACCGACGCCAACAAATCCTCGGCGTTCATTCTCGCAATCTGCGGAGGCATTTTCTTGCCGCCGCGAAATCTCGGCAGCGCCAGCGAAATGCCCGCGTCCCAGCGCCATCGAACCTCGAACATCGGAGCCGCGCACAGCGCCTGCACCAGCACCTGGCGAACCGATTTGGAGTTCAGATAGCGCGCGGCTTCCGCCAGTTCGAAACTATGCGCATGCGTGAGCGAGAGAACGATGTGATCCTCGGTCGCGGCGGCCTGCAGTTCGAAGTTGAAGGTGCGGCAGAATCTCTTGCGCAGCGACAATCCCCACGCGCGGTTCACACGACTGCCGAACGGCGAGTGAATGATCAGCTGCATGCCGCCGGATTCATCGAAGAAACGCTCGAATACCACCGTATCGAAGGTCGGCAGGCAGCCGAGCGCGGCGCGGCCGGCACTCAGATACTGCTCGATCTGCGCGGCTGCGGCGGCATCCAGCCCCAGGGTTTCGCGCAGGTAGCGGCTGACCGCGGCCGGCTCGCCCTGCAGCCGCTGTTCGACGTCGGCCCGCAGCCTCGAGACTGCCAGCGACAATTCGCGGCTGCGGCCCGGTGCTTCGCCCAGCCAGAATGGAATCGAGGGCGGCTGGCCATGCGCATCCGCCACCCTGACGGTGCCGCGCTCGACGCGCAAAATGCGATACGACGCGTTACCCAGCTGGAAGATGTCGCCCTGCAGGCTTTCGACCGCAAAGTCCTCATTGACGCTGCCGACGGAAATCCCTTCCGGTTCGAGCATCACGCGATAGTCCGCGTTGTCGGGAATGGCGCCGCCCGAGGTAAGCGCCGTCAGCCGCGCGCCCTTGCGAGGCCGCAACATCTGGTTGACGGCATCATGATGCAGCAGAGCGCCGCGGCGGCCCCGGCGTGTGCTGAACCCGTCGGCCAGCATGCTCACGCATTCGTCGAATTCCTCGCGCCGCAGGTTGCGATAAGGATAGGCGCCGCGCATCAGGGCGAACAGTTGCTCCTCGGGCCATTCGCGCGCCGCGACCTCGGCGGTTATCTGTTGAGCAAGCACATCGAGGGCGTTCTCGGGGATGCTCAAGCGGTCCAACTCGCCGCGGCGCACCGCATCCAGCAGCGCGGCACACTCCACCAGTTCATCGCGCGACAGAGGAAACAATCTGCCCTTGGATGTGCCGCCCACCGAGTGCCCGGCGCGCCCCACGCGCTGCAGAAATGCGTTGATCGAGCGCGTCGAGCCGATCTGGCAGACCAGATCCACATCGCCGATGTCGATGCCGAGCTCCAGCGAGGCGGTGGCCACCAGGACCTTCAGTTCGCCGCGCTTCAAGCGCTGCTCCGCATGCAGGCGCCGCTCCTTGGAAAGGCTGCCGTGATGCGCGCCGACGTGCTCTTCGCCCAGGCGTTCCGACAAATGCCGCGCGATCCGCTCGACCAATCTTCGCGTGTTCACGAACACCAGGGTCGTGCGGTGCTCGAGAATGAGCGCGGCCAGTCGGTCATAGACCGCGGTCCACATCTCGCCGGACATGACCGCCTCGAGCGGCGCCGGCGGCAGCTCCAGACTCAAGTCGTGGGAACGGCTGTGGCCGCTGTCGACGATGGTGCAGCTCACCTCGCGTGCGCCGGTCAGAAACCGCGCAACTTCTGCGATGGGTTTCTGCGTCGCGGACAATCCGATGCGCGTCAAGCCCGCGTGCGACAGCGCCTGCAACCGCTCGATGGAGAGCGCCAAGTGCGCGCCGCGCTTGTTGCCGGCAACCGCGTGGATCTCATCGATGATGACCGTGCGGCATGTGGCAAGCATCTCCCGGCCGGAATTCGAGCCGAGCAGTATGTACAGCGACTCAGGCGTGGTGACGACGATGTGCGGGCTTAAGCGCCGCATGGCGGCGCGCTCGGCCTGCGTCGTGTCGCCGGTGCGCACCGTGGCGCGGATCTCGACGTCCGGCAGGTTCAATGCCGCGAGCTCTGCGCGAATGCCGGCGAGCGGCGCCTGCAGATTCCGCTGTATGTCATTCGACAAAGCCTTTAGCGGCGACACGTACAGCACGCGCGTCTCATCCGGCAGCGGTCCCTGCAGTCCTTCTTTGATCAGTTGATCGATGGCGGCGAGAAATGCGGCAAAGGTTTTTCCCGAGCCGGTGGGGGCTGCCACCAGCACGTGCTGTCCGGCGAAAAGCGCCGGCCAGGCCGCTGCCTGCGCGTCGGTGGGCGCATCGAAGGTTCGCGAAAACCACGCGGCAACTGCGGGGTGGAATGAGTTGAGGACGCTCACGGCAAGGGGCTTGAAGGGGGAGGCCGCAGTATACCCGGATTTTTGAAGGGGTATAATTCTCGAGGCGTAACCTTCGAAAAAGGACAAACAATCATGACAGTAGCGATTCATCCCGCCGTCGATGGCGGCGTCAAGGCTGGCAATCCAAAATTCAGCGGTGGCACCCTCAAATGCAAATGCGCGCAGGCGCCGGTGACCGTGGCGATCAAGGGCAATGTCGCCTTCAATCACGTCTGCGGCTGCACCAAATGCTGGAAGCCGCGCGGCGCGACATTTTCGCTGGTCGCGGTGGTGCCGCGCGATAATCTGAACGTCACCGCCAATGCGCAGAAATTAAAAATTGTAGATGCCGCTGCGCCCATTCAAAGGCATGCCTGCAGCGGTTGCGGCACGCACATGTACGGCCGCATCGAGAACAAGAACCATCCGATCTATGGTTTCGATTTCGTGCATCCCGAGCTGTTGGACGCCAATGGCTGGGCCGCGCCGGAATTTGCCGCATTCGTGTCCTCGGTCATCGAATCCGGAACCAAGCCGGATCAGATGGGGGCGATACGGGCGCGTCTCAAGGAACTGAAACTCGAGCCGTACGACTGTCTGTCGCCGCCGTTGATGGACATGATCGCCACTCACACCGCGAAAGCAAAGGGCGTGCTGGCCGCCTAGGAGTCGGCCGCCCAGGGTCGTCGCGGAGTCCGTCCGCCTTTGCGCGCATTCGATGCGCAAAGGCGGACCGCGGCGGTCAATTGCACCAGAGTTTTCGCCGGATTCGAGGCTCAAGGAGCCGCGGAGCAGTTCGAGCGGCCCGATAACGCGCAGTCTTGCAGCCGGGCGGCCGCCCCCAACACGTGCGCCAGCAGCAAACCTGCGCCGATGAGAAGCACGATCAGCAGGAGACCGATCAGCGCCGCGCGGCGTGGATTAGGGGCCGGCTGAGGCCGCCAATCCTGGGGGTTCCATTTGTCTGGATTTTTCATCGTGTATTTTATACACCACGAATTTTACAACGTTCCTCTGGCGGTCAAACCGAGCGGATGGCGCGATTTGTCAATCAATTGTCGCCCCGGGCGTGGTGCTTGCGCCACGATATCCGTAGGCTCAAGATACGCATCTTAAGGCTGGTGCGTCCACAGGCCGCGCGTGACCCGCCATTGGGCGGGATCGATAGGAAAAAACCAAAGCGCGCGGGCCGGGACGCAAACGGGAGGATTCTATGAATCTGTCGCTGGGGACCGCCTCATTTCAGGCGTGGCGCGCGGGCAATTGGACTGCCCGAAGATCCCATCCCGATCTTCATCAAGAATCCTCGGAATAAGGCGAGCAAGGGGAACCAACATGTCTTATAAAATCAATCGGGGCGGAATTCGATCGCACAAGGGACCTGCGCCGCTTATCAAGGCGGGCTCATTGAGCGGCGCGTCCGCGCTCACCCTTGCCGTGCTGGCAAACCTGTACGGCGCGCCGGTGAGGGCCGCTGATGCGGCAGTGGAGGAGACGGGCCTGACCGAGATCGTGGTCACGGCGGAGAAACGATCGGAGAACCTGGAGGTGGTGCCGGCCTCGATCAGCGCATTCACCTCCAAGACGCTCGATCTGCAGGGCATAGCGTCGGTTCAAGACCTGACCAACTACGCGCCTGGCCTGTACTACACCACCTACGATAACCGCCCCTACATTCGCGGCATCGGCCGGAACACCGACAATCTGGCGGTCGAGTCCGGCGTCGCCGTATATGTTGACGGTATTTACAATGGCGCCAACGCCTCGACCATCTTGCAGAGCTCCTCGCTGTTCATCGACGAAATCCAGGTTCTGCGCGGTCCGCAAAACACCTTGTTCGGCCGCAACGCCGACGGCGGCATGATCGACTATATCTCGAAGCGCCCCACGAGCGACTTCCAGGGCGAGGTTCGCACCGGCTACGACAATTACCACAAGGCCTTCGTCGAAGGAGCCGTGTCGGGACCGATCAATGACGCCGTACGCTATCGGTTCGGCGGCAACTACACCAACCAGAATGGTAAGGGCTTCTACACGAACTTGAACGGCGTTGACGAGGGCGGCGACGTCGCGCAGGGGGGCAACGGCACCAGCTATCACATCGAGGGCCAGCTCGAGGGCAACGTCGGTTCGAATTTCGACTGGTGGGCCAAACTCGCCACCAGCGACTACGACGTCAGCTATCACACTGAAACGCTCTTAGGACCTTTGGATACGCGGGAGTTCCCGGTGCCGCTGTTTCCGAACGCCAATTTCGGCACGTGCGCGATGCCCGGAGGCGCCGGCGGCCTCGGCTGCGCCGGCAGCCCGGACACCATCGTCAGCGTCCTTACCGGCAAAAACACCATCGCCGGAAATCCGAGCGCTACCGGGACCGGCACATTCGACTCCGGCTTCCAGTCGCAGTCCAAGCAACAGAACAATTGGATCTTTGCCACTCATCTGACCTTCCATGCCGATGGCTTCGACGTGAAATACCTGGGCGGCTGGCAGAAGTTCAACTACGACCTCACCGCGCCGTGGACCAACAGCCAGGGCGTCTCCAGCGGTATCCTTGGATATACCCTGCAGGGACCTGCCGCGCCGACTCCGACTTGCGGCTTTTTCTTTGGTGCAACTAATCTTGCTGGATGTAGCCAAAATCTGGTGATCAACTCGGCTCACAACAACTTCACGTTCGATGAGTACGAACAATTTTTCAGCAACGAGCTGAACATCGCCTCCACTGGGCAGGGACCGCTGCAGTGGCTCGGCGGTCTGTACCAATTTCACGAGAAGTACACGCAACCCATCAATGTGAACAGCCCGGACCAAGCACAGCTCGCGACGCCCTATTCGATCGTCGCTATCGCCGGTGGCGCGCTCGTGCCGGCGCCTGCAAACCCGTCGCGCTCGGCGTACAACGAATACACCGCGCTCGCTGAGGACTCCTACGGCGTCTTCGGTCAGATCGACTGGCAGGCGAGCAGCCAATTCAAATTCACCACCGGCCTGCGCTACTCCTACGATAAAAAGAGCGGCGATCAGACCTTTCGGATAATGGCATTCAACTTCGAAGGCGTGGGACTGGGCGTGAATACGTTCGGCGCCAATACGCCGGCGTTCGATATCACACCCGCCGCGACGACCTGCAATGGGCAGAGTTACCGCGGTACCGGCGCGTGCGGCTTCAACGCCAATGGTGCGGCTGCAACCACGCTGAACGATCACTGGGATGCCGTCACGGGAACCGCCGGCGTCGCCTGGACGCCGGCCACGGACATCCTCGGCTATGCGAAATACAGCCGCGGCTACAAGGCCGGCGGCTTCAATTCCGGTACCAATGCGCCCGACCCAGAAACGGCGAAGGAGACCGTGGACGCGTTTGAAGTCGGCTACAAGGAGACCTTCGGAAAGACCTTCCAGGCTAATTTGGCGACGTTTTACTACGACTACAAAAACGACCAGCAGCCGCTGGGAGTGCTCGATCCGACAACAGCTGTCGTAAACACCATCATTGTCAATATTCCCAAGGTGCACACCTACGGTGCCGAACTGGAAACCCTTTGGAACCCGATCACCGACCTCAATATCCTCCTGAACTACGCGTATCTTCACTCCACCATTTCCAGCACCAACGGTGTGTGCTACCAGGATGCCGCGGACCCATTGGCGATCGGGCCCGGCGCGAATACCGGTGGATGCCCGGCCGGTTCCGGTTTGCAGAACATCGTCGGCGCGAAACTGCCCGCATCGCCGCTCAACAAGATCGCATTGAACGCAATTTATACTCTGCACTTCACTCCGGGTTCTTTGGCCCTGTCCGGCACCTACATCTGGAGGGATCGGACATACGACGATGTCTTCAATCGTTCGTATACCTTGGACCCGTCCTACGCCCAGGTTAACTTGCGTGCGATCTGGACCGACGCCGCCAATCGCTACAACGTGATCGTTTATGCCAACAATCTCACCAACAAGATCGCGCAGGACGCTTCTTTCGGGTTGGGGGTTAACAATCCAGGGCCCGGGCAAGTCATCGATCCCGTGGTTAGCTACATCCCGCCCCGGGTCTATGGCGTGGAGCTGCGGTACCGCTTCCACTGATCGCAGCGGAGGGGCATGAGCAGTGCGACACCGGCGCAGGATGTGGCGGCGCTTTTGAACGGCGCCGCCGCCTGTTATGCGCAAGGTCGACTTGACGATGCGGCCGTTCTTTATCGACAGGCCGCCGCCGCCGATCCTAAGGACCTGCGGCCGATCTATTCGCTGGCGCTCATCGACATCCGGCGTGGCCGCCTGCAGGACGCCCGGCAACAGTTGCGGGTAGTGGCTGCCCGGGATCCCAACCTGTACCCGGCGCAGCAAAATCTGGGAGCGGTTTGCCAGAACCTCAATTTGTGGCAGGAGGCGGCCGACGCGTACGCTCGCGCGCTGCACTTGAATCCCACCGCCGCGGAAACTCATTTCAGCCTTGCGCGCGCTCTGACCGTGCTGGGGCGAGTTAAGGAATCGAGCGCCTGCTATCGCGACCTCGCCGCCAATCCGTCCGTCCGGCTTCGGGCTCTGACGCGCCTTGCGGTGCTCGATCCGGCGGTGATCAACGAGCAGGATCTGGCCGAGCTGCAGCGCGCGGCGGATGATGCCGCGACGGCTCCTGTGCCGCGGATCGAAGCCTATTTCGCGATTGGACAGGTCCAGGAGCTGCGCAGCGCTGATCAAGCCGGGTTCGCCGCCTTTCAGGCCGGCAATCGGCTGAAGCACGACGCCCTGATGGCTGCGCCGGACCTTGCAGCGCGGCCCGACGCCTTGGAGCGTGCGCATGACATCGCGGCGCGCTTCGTAGTTGAGCGATTTGACGAGGCATTCCTGCAAGGGCAATCGCACCGCGGCAGCCTGTCTGCTGCGCCGATCTTCGTCATCGGCATGCCGCGCTGCGGATCCAGCCTCATCGAGCAGATCCTATCCAGCCATCGGCAGGTGCAAGGCATGGGGGAAAGCGCGGCGCTCTCCAGGGTGATCGATCAGGGCTTCACCGAACTTCAGCGCTCGGCCCACTGGGGTGATCTCGCCGAAGAATATTTAGGCTTGATGCGCCAACGCGGTTGGCAGGGTGCCGAGCGCTTCGTCGACAAAACCCTGGAGAATCATTTGCGCGTTGGCATGATTCACTTGATGTTCCCGAAGTCTGTGATTCTTGACAGCACGCGCGACGCGGTTGACACCTGCCTGTCCTGTTATCGTCAATTGTTCACGGCAGGCAACGAGACGCTTTACGACCTTGGGCAAATCGGTCGGGCCTATGTTCGTTATCGTCGCGTGATGGAGCATTGGGACCGCGTGCTGCCGGGGCGGGTGATCAAGGTCGAACATGAAAAACTGGTGGCCGATCCCGAAGGGCAAATCCGCTGGCTGGTTTCGGACGCGTGCAAGCTGGACTGGGACCCGGCATGCCTGCGCTTTCATGAAGCCGCGGGCCCCGTCCGCACCGCCAGCGCCGCGCAAGTGCGGCGCCCCATGTTTTCAACGTCCATCGGACGGTGGGCGCGATTTGCCGGCGAACTGGAACCTCTTTTGAACGCATTGGGGCCTCATGCTCCAATTTTTTAAAAATTGCGGGGGATTGCGATGAACAAAGAAACAGCCGACCAGCCAGATCAACCAGAGCAATTGACGACACGCCGCGACTTCCTCGCTGGCGCCGCGACCGCGGCCGCGGCATCGGCCGCCGTTGCATCGTTCATTTCCGCCGCGGCTCCGGCGCAGGAGGCGGCACCGGTACGGCCGCTGGGCGGCTCCGCGACCGGGAAAATATTCGTCGAGACGGACACCACCTACGGCAGGGTGCAGGGAATTCAAATCACGGGCATCAAGCAATTCAAAGGGGTCCCCTATGGCGCCTCGACCGGCGGACGCAACCGCTTCATGCCGCCGAAGAAACCCGCCGCCTGGAAAGGCGTGCGCGAGTGCCTGGCGCACGGCCAGATCAGTCCACAAGCGATGACGGATCTGCGTTCCGACTACGGCATCATGATTCATTGGGATTATCAACCCGGAGGCATGGGAGAGGATTGCCTCAACCTGAATATCTGGACGCCGGGACTCAAGGACGGCGCCAAGCGGCCGGTGCTCGTTTCCTTCCACGGCGGCGGATTTACCACCGGATCCGGCAATGCCATCGGCTATGACGGCGCGCAGCTCTCGCGCTTCGGCGATGTGGTGGTGGTCACCGTCAATCACCGGCTGGCTGCCTTAGGCTACACGCAGCTCGCCGATTTGGGCGCGCCGGCCGAGTTCGCCTACTCGGGATGCGCGGGCATCATGGATCTCACCGCCTCGCTCGAATGGGTTCGCGACAACATCGAAAACTTCGGCGGTGATCCCCACAATGTGATGATTTTCGGCCAATCGGGCGGCGGCGCAAAAACCAGCTCCATACTGGCCACGCCGGCGGCCAAAGGGCTGTTCCATCGCGCCGCCGTGCAGAGCGGATCGATGTTGAAGTTCGTGCCCAGAGACCGCGCGACGACGAGCGCGGAAGCGCTGCTGAAACAGCTCGAGATTCCAAAATCCCGCATCGCCGATCTGCAAAAAATTTCCTGGCAGCAGCTGCTGGAAGCGCAGGTAGCCGCCGGCGCCGGGGTGGGAGCGGGACCGGTTCTCGACGGCAAGTATCTGACCCACGACCCATTTGATCCGGCGGCTCCGCCCGAATCGGCGGCGATCCCGCTCATCGTGTCGACCACGCTGGAGGATGCTGCGCTCGGGCTCACCAATTTCACGCTCAGCGAAGCGGACCTCAAGGCCCTCATCGACAAACGCTACAAGGAGAAGGGCGAGGCTATTCTCGCGATGTATCGCAAGTACTACCCCGAAAAATCGCCGTACCTCATTCAGGCGATGCTGTTCACCGATTCCGGATTCCGTCGCTCGGCGATCAAGCAGGCCGAGCTCAAGGCCGCGCAGGGCACTGGCGCGATCTACATGTATCAGTGGGACTGGCCGACGCCGGCCTTCGGCGGCCGCTATGGCGCCGTGCACGGACTCGATGTGTCGGGCTCGTTCCGCGAGGCGCGAGACGGCAACGACATGGCGCGCGTGGCGGATCAGCTGTCCTCGAGCTGGGTGGCGTTCGCCAAAACCGGCAATCCCAACAATTCCCGCATCCCCCCGTGGCTCACCTTCGATGCCAAGACACGCGCCACGATGGTATTCGGCACGCCGACCCAGATGGAAAATGACCCGCGAGGCGAAATCCGCAGTTTCTGGGCGCAGATGCCGCCGCCGGCCGGGCTCCTCGGATAGAATCTCTGCCACCGCCGCCAATGTGCGGCAAACTACGTTGCCGGTAAGGCCGGCCTTCTTGGGGGAGTCGTCAATGTCTGTCAGCCCGGAAACGCTCGAAGGGGTACCGCCTGCCGGCCAGGGAGCCGGCACCGCAACGAGCCACGCAGCCACGGGTGCGAAATTCGCGCTTTTCGTTCTGTTCGCCATCAACCTGCTCAATTTTTTCGACCGCCAATTGCTCGGTTCATTGGGCGAACCGATCCGCAAGGAATTCCTGTTGAGCGATACGGCGCTGGGATTCCTGGGCACGGTGTTTATCTGGATGTACGCGCTCGTCGGGCTGCCCCTGGGCCACTTGAGCGATAAATGGCAACGAACCAAGCTGATTGCGATCGGCACCGCGGTATGGAGCCTGCTCACGGCCGCGACCGGCATGGCGCAGAATTATTCTCAGCTATTCATCGCGCGCTTAGGGGTGGGTTTGGGCGAGGCCACCTGCGCTCCCGCGGGCCAATCCTTGATCGGCGACTTTTTTCCGCCGAGCAAAAGGGCATTTGCGATGGGCGTATTCATGCTGGGCTTGCCGGCGGGGCTTTTTCTTGCGTATTACAGCTCCGGAATCATCTATGCGCACCTGGGATGGCGGGCCGCTTTTTATATTGCCTGCGTTCCCGGGCTCGTGTTCGCGCTCCTGGCGCTCATCATGCGCGAACCGCATCGCGGCGGGCTCGATCCAGGCCGGGTGGTAACCAAGGCGGGCGGATCAGTGGCGGCGCCCTACTTCGCGGTGCTGGGCCTGCCGACCATGTGGTGGATCATCCTGTCCGGCATTTTCCACAATTTCAATATGTATGCCTTGGGTTCCTTCAATTCCGCGTTCCTGCAGCGTTTTCATGGCATGAGCGTGCATGATGCCAGCATTGTGTCGTCCGTTGCCGTGGGCGCGGTCGGCGCCATCGGCTTGATCCTGGGCGGCTGGGCCGCGGACAAGATGAGTGTCAAACGCCGCAATGGCAGGCTGGTGCTGTCCGCATGGTGCATGAGCATCGCGGCGCCGTGTATTTTCTTCGCGATCAATCAGCCCAAAGGTTCGATCAGCGCTTACGTCCTATTGATGGCCATGGGCACGATCACGATGTACGTGTACTACGCCACCGTTTACACGGCGATTCAGGACGTGATCGAGCCGCGTCTGCGCGGCACCGCCGTCGCGATATATTTCTGCTGCATGTACATCTTTGGCGCCAGCATGGGGCCGGTCGGAACCGGCCTGTTGAGCGATCATTTCGCGCACAAGGCGATGGTCGATGCCGGCGCCAGCAGCATGACCGAAGCGTTCAAGGCCATCGGCCTGCACAACGCGATGTACGCCATTCCGGTGCTGGCCGTGATGGCAGCCCTGGTGCTGTTCGCCGCCTCGCGGACCATGGAGAAGGATGTCCGCAAGCAGGAGCTTCAGCACCAGAAATCCTAGCTTGCGGGACGCAACATGTCGCTGAAGCGGCCCAGATGGTAGTCGGCATCGCCGAAGGTGAGGTCGATCATGGTGAGACGCTTGAAATAGTGGCTCACGACATGTTCATCGACGACCCCCATGCCGCCATGCAGCTGCACGGCTTGCTGGCCCACCAATCGTCCCGCCTGCCCGATATAGGCCTTCGCCGCGGCGATGGCGCGCTGCCGTTCTGCGGCATCATCCGAGTCCGCGTTGACCGCGGCGATGACCGCCATTGAACGAGACTGCTCCGCCGCGATCAGCATGTCGGCCATGCGGTGTTTCAGCGCCTGAAAGGTGCCGATGGCAACTCCGAATTGCTTGCGGGTCTTCAGGTATTCCAGCGTGGCTTTATTGAGGGCGTTCATGACACCCACGGCCTCCGCGCAGAGTGCGGCGATACCCCGATCGATCGCCCGCTGAACTATGGGTAGTGCGGCGCCGGCGGGTCCGATCAGGGCATCCGCGCCCACCGCGACATTCTCCAGCTTGAGGTCGGCCGCGCGCGCGCCGATCTGGGTGGGATAGCCCAATATCGTCAAGCCCTTCGCATCGCGCGGCACCAGAAACAGCGATACACCCACTGCGTCGCCGGTTTTTCCGCTGTTGCGCGCCGTGACCAGAAAAAAATCGGACGACGGGCCGTCGAGAACCACGGACTTCTGGCCGGAGAGTTGCCAGGTACCGCCCTTCTGCGTTGCTGTACATGCGACGTACGATAAATCGTAGCGTCCGGCGGCCTCATAGCAGGCCAGCGATGCCTTGGCGCTGCCCGCGGCGATTTCCGGCAGCAGTTTCTGTTTCAGCTCCTTGGAGGCCGCATCACGCAGCAAGCCGCCGCTTACGACCACCGAACTCAAATAGGGCTCCATGAGCAACCCGGATCCAAATTGTTCCATCACCAACATCACATCGACGGCGCTGCCCCCCAGGCCGCCAAAGTCTTCGGGGAAGGGAAGCGAAAGCAGACCCAGCTCGGCGTATTGTTTCCAGGCGTCGGCCGAAAAGCCGAGATCCGATTTGAGGATCGCCTTGCGCTTGTCGAAATCGTAATCGCGCGAAATGAAGCGCTGCAGCGTGTCCTGCAGTGCCAGCTGTTCTTCGGTGTAGTCGAATTCCATGGTTTTCCCTTAGAGGCCCAGGATCATCTGCGAGATGATGTTTTTCTGAACTTCGGTGGATCCTGCGTAGATCGTGGTCTTGCGCTGATTGAAGTATTGACCCGACAATGGCGGCGCATAGCTGCCGTAATGCGTGTTGAGCAGCGGATTGCCGGCCCATTTGATATCCAGCGCTTCGCGCACATAGGGCAACGCATCGTGACCCAAGGCGTGCATTTTGAGCTCGGCCAGGGTTTGGATGATTTCCGATCCTTTTATCTTCAGCATCGAGACCTCGGGCCCCAGGGATTGGGCCTTCTGGTCCTTGGCATATCCCGACAGCACGCGCAGATTAGTGATTTCCAGCGCCATCAACTCCATTTCCACCTGCGCAATGCGATCGCGAAAGCGCGAATCCTCGATGAGGGGCTTGCCGTTCGCGAGTTGCGCGGCGGCGATCTCCTTCAACTTCTTCAGTGCGTGCTTGCAGGCGCCGATTCCAGCGTTGCCGCTGCGCTCATGGCTCAACAGGAACTTGGCGTAGGTCCAGCCTTTGTTTTCCTCGCCGATCAAATTTTGAACGGGGACCTTCACATTGTCGAAGAAGACGTCGTTGATCTCGTGCCCGCCGTCCAACATGATGATCGGGCGCACGCTCACGCCCGGAGATTTCATGTCAATCAGCAGAAACGAGATGCCCTGCTGCTGACGTCCCTCGGTGCTGGTGCGCACCAGCGCGAATATCCAATCCGCGTACTGACCCATGGTGTTCCAGGTCTTCTGGCCGTTGACGACGTAGTGATCGCCCTGGCGGACCGCGCTGGTCCGCAATGAGGCGAGGTCGGAGCCCGAGCCGGGTTCCGAGTATCCCTGGCACCACCAGTGTTCGCCGGATAGGATTCGCGGCAGAAAATACTCCTGCTGCGCAGCGTTGCCGAAATTCTGCATTACGGGCGCCAGCATTTTCAGCCCGAAGACGTTCTGCGGCGGCGCGCAGGCCTCGGCGCGCTCCTCCTCGAAAATGTGCTGTTGCACGACGTTCCAGCCCGTGCCGCCGAACTTCGTGGGCCAGTTGGGCGCACCCCAACCCTTGCGATACAGGATCTTCTGCCACCGCACCATATCGTCCTTGGAAATGTGCCGCCCCATCTCCAGCTTGTCGCGGATTTCCTTGGGCAGTTCGGCAGCGAAAAAGGCGCGCACTTCGTCGCGAAACGCTTCCTCTTGCTTGGTGAATGTGAGATCCATGATGGTTTCCTGTTATGTTTGGTCGCAGCCGCGACAATCGCGCTACGCCTCAATCGACTGTCACGACAATTTTACCGCGGGCCTGCCGGGCGCCCAGCCGGGCGATGGCCTCGGCGCCGCGGGCCAGCGGGAATCTTTCGGTCACGGCGGGTTTGATTTTGCCTTCGAGATACAGCGAAAACAGCGTGGCAATGTTCGCAGCATGCAACGCCGGAAAACGCGTGGTCCATTCGCCCCAGAACACCCCGACGATCTGGCAGCCCTTGAGCAGCGGCAGATTCATCGGCAGCTTTGGAATTCCGGCGGTGAACCCGATCACCAGATGCCGTCCACCCCATGCGATCGCGCGCAGCGCCGCCTCGCTGTAGTCGCCGCCGATGCCGTCATAGATCACCTGCGCGCCGTCCGCGCCGCAGGCCGCCTTGAAACTATCGGTCAGCGCCCGAGCCGCCGTCTTGTCGAGAGGCCCGACCGGGTATTGCACCGCCTCGTCGGCGCCATGTTCGCGCGCCAACGCGAGTTTGTCCGCGCTCGAGGCGGCGGCGATGACGCGCGCTCCCATCAACTTGCCCAGCTCCACCGCCGCGAGACCTACGCCGCCGCCGGCGCCCAGCACCAGCAGGGTTTCGCCCACGCGCAGCTCGGCGCGATCCTTCAGCGCATGCTGCGATGTGCCGTAGGTCATCAGCAGCGCCGCGGCTTGGTCGAACGGCATGGCGTCGGGTATCTTCCAGCAATTGTGCGCCTGGCCGATGGCCTTTTCCGCCATGGCGCTGCGCACCGGGCTTACCAGCACCCGATCGCCCGGCTTCACGTTTACCACCCCTGCGCCCACCGTTTCCACCACGCCGGCAAGCTCGCCGCCCGGCGAAAACGGCCGTGGCGGCTTGAATTGGTACAGATCCTGGATCATGAGCAGATCCGGGAAATTCACCCCCACCGCTCGCACTTTGATCAGAACCTGTCCCGGTCCCGGCACCGGATCGGCTATCTCCTCGACCACCAAGGACTCAGGACCGCCGGGCTTGTGACTCAGTAACGCTTTCATGGTTGAGCCACCGCCTGAAGCATGGGCTTCGCGTTTTCGCGCTCCTGCAGCTCGCGCCACATGATCTTGCCGGCGCCGGATTTGGGCAATGCGTCGACGAATTCCACGATGCGCGGAACCTTGTAAGCCGCCATATTCTCGCGGCACCAGTCGATGATCGCCCGACCCTCGATCTTGCCGCGGAATTCGCTTCGCAGCACGATGACGGCCTTGACCGTTTCGCCGCGATACGCGTCCTTGGCCGCAATGATGCAGGCTTCCTGAACGGCCGGATGCTGATACATGAGCGATTCGATCTCGGTCGGCCAGATCTTGTATCCGGAGGCGTTGATCATGCGTTTCAGCCGGTCGACCATGAAGAAATAGCCGTCCTCATCCATCCTTCCCAGATCGCCGCTGCGAAAAAAGCGCTTGCCGTCGAGCTCGATAAAAACCTCCGCGCTGTCCTCGGGCCTGTTCCAGTAACCCAGGAAAACCTGGGGACCGTGCATGATGATTTCGCCAACCTCGCCCGGCGGCAGTTCGCGAAACGTCGCCGGATCGACGACGCGCGAGTCGACGTCATAAATCGGAATCCCCAGACACTGTTTCTTCGGGTGATGGCTGGGATTGATGTGCGTTGCCGCGATGGTCTCCGACAATCCATAACCTTCGACGTAGGTGACGCCGATGTCCGCGAGCCGCTGCGCAACCGCGGCCGGCATGGCGGCGCCGCCGCCGCTCAGGCGGCGGATGGACTTGAGATCGTAGCGATCGATATTCGGATTCAGGAAAAAATCCTGGATCATGGTCGGGATCGCCGTCCAGCTCGAGACCTTGTAGCGTTCAACGCACTGCGCGGCGGCCTCGCGGTCCCAGCGCGGCAGCAGCACCATGGTGTTGCCGATGTACAGCGGCCCATTCATACCGCCCTGCATGCCGGTCACATGAAACATCGGCGCCACGGCCAGCAGCGTCATCTCCGGTTGCATGGCGAACCACTGCATTTGTCCAACCGTCGTGTGCATGACCGTGCGGTGGGTATGCATGCATCCCTTGGGGGTGCCGGTGGTGCCGGATGTATAAGGCATGACGCATAAATCATCCGGTCCGGCGGTCAGCGGCCCAGGCTTGAGGTTGGCCGCGAGAACGTCCTTCCACAGGCTGAGCCCGGGCGCCTTCAAGTCCGCACGCGGCACGGCGATAAAATCCGGCACCGTCAACGTGGTCGGCTCCTTGAGATAATCGGAATACGCCGCGACTATCACATGCTTGAGTTCGCCGCTCTGCAACAGCGGTTCGACCCGCGGATACAATTCCTGAGAAACCAGCATCACGCTGGCGCCCGCGTCCTTGCTGTAGCGCTGGATTTCCTGCGTCAAATTCATAGGATTCAGCGGCACGACCACCGCGTTGGCCCGCAGGATGCCGTAGTAGCCGATCATGAATTGCGGGCTGTTCTGCATGAGCAGCAGCACGCGGTCGCCCTTGCGAACCGCGCATTTCTGCTCGATGAATCCCGCCACGCGCTGCGCTTCGTCGTGGAATGCCGCGAAGCTCACAGGTGTGTCGTAGAAGACCAGGTACGGCTTATCCGGATAGCGCCGCGCCGACACCTCGGCGTTGTAGAACAAATTCGTGGCAGGCGCGATCAGATTATGCGTCGCATGCTCCGGCCAGAATTTGAAATGCGCGTTCGACATTCCTTTGCTTTCCTAATTTGACTTCATTTGCTTGACGGCGACGTCCTCTTTGGGCCGATAGCGCGACAGCTCCAGCTTGCCGATTTGTTCGCGATGCACCTCGTCCGGCCCATCCGCCAGACGCAGCGTACGCGCACCCGCCCACAGGGCCGCCAGCGGGAAATCGTCGCTCACGCCGCCGGCGCCGTGCATCTGAATGGCCCAGTCGAGCACCTTCAGCGTCACGGTCGGTGCCGCCACCTTGATCATCGCGATCTCCGCTTTAGAGGCGCGATTGCCGACGGTATCCATCATATAGGCCGCATTCAGCACCAGCCAGCGCACCTGGTCGATCATGATGCGCGACTCGGCGATGCGCTCCAGCGTCACGCCCTGCTCCGACAACCGTTTGCCGAACGCGACCCGCGTCTGCGAGCGCTTGCACATCAATTCCAGCGCCCGTTCCGCCACGCCGACGGTGCGCATGCAATGATGAATTCGTCCGGGACCAAGGCGGCCCTGCGCAATCTCAAAACCGCGTCCCTCGCCGAGCAGCAGATTTTCCGCCGGCACCCGCACGTTATCGAAGTCGACTTCCGCATGGCCGTGCGGCGCATGATCGTAGCCGAACACGCTCAATTTGCGCAGCACCTTCACGCCCGGGGTCTTCATCGGCACCAGGATCATGGATTGCTGGCTGTGCCGATGCGCCTCCGGATTGGTCTTGCCCATGAAGATCAGGATTTCGCAGCGCGGGTCGCCGGCGCCGGATGTCCACCATTTGCGGCCGTTGATCACGTAGCTGTCGCCGTCGCGCACGATGGCGGACTGAATGTTCGTGGCATCGCTCGATGCCACATTGGGTTCGGTCATCGCGAACGCCGACCGGATCTTGCCCTCGAGCAGCGGCGTGAGCCAGCGCTGCTGCTGCTCGCGGGTGGCGTAGCGGGCCAGCACCTCCATGTTGCCGGTATCGGGCGCCGAGCAATTGAAGGCCTCGGGCGCGATATGCGAGCGTCCCATGATCTCGCACAGCGGCGCGTATTCCAGATTGGTGAGCCCGGCGCCATGTTCGGAATGCGGCAAAAACAGGTTCCAGAGGTTTTCCGCCTTCGCCTTCCTCTTCAGATCTTCAATGACCTTGCTCACCTGCCAGGGATTGCCGGCGCGGCGATTCTCCTCCATCTCCTTGTGATAGAGCGGCTCGGCGGGATAGATGTGCCGATCCATAAACTGGGTGATCCGCTCCTGCAGTTCGCGAACCTTCTCACTGTGTGCAAAATCCATGGGAGGAGTCCTTTGAATTTAAGTCAGACGTTGAATGATTCCTGTACCAGCCGCCAACCCATCTCGGCCAGCGGGCGCGTCCTGCGGCCCGATTGCAGCGCCGTGGCGCTCGAGGCATTGCCCTGGAGGGCGCGGGCCAGCACGCCCTGCAGAATCCCGGCCAGCCGGAACATGCAGAACGCCTGATAATAGGCCCAATCCGTGGGCCGTACCGGCGCTATGCCGCGCAGGCGGCAGTAGTCGGCGACGCACTCGGCCTCGCTGGGAATCAGCAGCGCTTTTATATCGACGCCCCCCAGACCGCGGAATTCGACCGACGGCATGTGATAGCGGATGCAAAAATACGCGAAGTCGACCAGCGGATGCCCCAGCGTCGACAGTTCCCAATCCAGCACCGCCAACATGCGCGGCTCGGTGGGGTGAAAAATGGTGTTATCGAGCCGGAAGTCGCCGTGCACGATGGAGGTCTGTTCGCCGGCCGGAATGTGCTGCGGCAGCCATTCGATGAGCCGCTCCATCGCGTCGATCTTCTCGGTTTCCGAAGCCCGATATTGCTGCGTCCAGCGCGCCACCTGGCGTTCGACATATTGCCCCGATTTGCCGAAATCCGCGAGGTCCACGGCTTTGTAGTCCACCGAGTGAAGCGCGGCCTGCACGCGAACCATTTCGTGGTAGATGGCGCGGCGACCCGATACGGCGACCTCCGGCAGCAGTGCATCCCAGAAAATACGGCCTTCGATGTAGTCCATCACGTAGAACATCGTGCCGATCACCTCGAGATCCTCGCACAAGGCGTAGACCCGCGGCACCGGCACCTCGGTGCCTTGCAGCGCCGCCAGCACCCGAAATTCGCGGTCGACGGCATGCGCCGACGGCAGCAGCTTGCCGGGCGGCTTGCGCCGCAATACATAGCGCCGGTCGGGCGATTGCACCAGAAACGTGGGATTGGACTGGCCGCCGGCGAACTGCCGCACGTCGATGGGACCGGAGAAACCCTGGATATGCGTCCGCATCCACTCAGCCAGCCGCACAGCATCGAACGCGTGCTGCGTAGGGGTGTCGCGCAGGCCCGCCGCTGGCGTGTTCATCGTCATGTACTCGATGCGCCGCCATCCACGGCAATGTACTGTCCCGTGACGTGCCTTGAGGCATCCGATGCAAAATATACGGCCGCGCCCTGTAGATCAGTATTGCCGCCGATCCTGCCCAGGGGCGTGCGCGCAATCACACCGGCCTGCACGGACTCGAGCAGCGCACTGGTCATTTTCGAGGGGAAGAAACCGGGACATATCGCATTCACGCGGATATTGTACCGGCCCCATTCATTGGCAAGCGCGCGCGAAAGATGCAGGGCCGCAGACTTCGAGGCGTAGTAGGCGACCGCGTGCATTTCCATGCCGGCGCGCAAGGCGGCGGTGGAGGCAATGACGATGATGCTGCCGGATTTCTGCGGAATGAAGCAGCGATTCGCCACGGCTTGGCTTAAGGCAAACACGCTGGTGGCGTTCAGGGTCATGACCTTGTTCCACGCCTCGAGCGGATGCTCTTCGGCCTTGGCGCCCCAGGTCGCACCGGCATTGTTGACGAGAATATGCATGCCGCCGTAGTGTTTGACGACCGCATCGACCAGCGCCGGTATCTCTGCCTGCTTCGACAGATCGTTGGTGACGGTCAGTGCGTCGATGCCCTGTTTCTTGAGGTCGGCTTTGGCTTCCTCGAGCTCGCCGGCCTTGCGCGCGCTGATGGCGATCTTCGCGCCCATCTCGCCGAGGCCCTTGGCGATCTGCAGTCCGAGGCCGCGCGACCCGCCGGTGATGAGAGCGACTTTGCCGTCGAGCTCGAATGACTCGCGCACTCCCATCTTCACACCACCTCGAACAAACCCGCCGCGCCCTGGCCGCCGCCGATGCACATGGTGACCACCACCAGCTTGGCGCCGCGGCGCTTTCCCTCGATGAGCGCGTGACCCGTCAAGCGCGCGCCGCTCACGCCATACGGATGCCCCACGGCGATGGCGCCGCCGTTGACATTCAGGCGCTCGTCCGGAATGCCCAATTTGTCGCGGCAATAAAGCACCTGGCAGGCGAAGGCCTCATTCAGCTCCCAGAGATCGATGTCGCCGATGTTGACGCCGGCGCGCTTGAGCAGGCGCGGTACCGCGAACACCGGGCCGATGCCCATTTCGTCGGGCTCGCAACCCGCCACTGCGAAGCCGCGGAAAACACCCAAGGGCTTGATGCCGCGCTTCTCCGCCAGCTTGGCGTCCATCACCACGCAGGCGCTGCTGCCATCGGAGAACTGGCTGGCGTTTCCCGCGGTGATGACACCCCCCGGCAAGGCGGAACGGATCTTGGCGACGCCCTCGAGGGTGGTGTCGGGACGAATGCCCTCATCGGCGGAAATCGTGACTTCGCGCATCGCGACGGCGCCGCTGTTTTTGTCGACCACCCCCATGGTGGTGGTCATCGGCACGATTTCGTCCTTGAATTTTCCCGCCGCCTGTCCAGCCGCGGCGCGCAACTGGCTGCGAACGCCGTATTCGTCCTGCGCCTCCTTGGAAATGTTGTAGCGCTTGGCGACGGTTTCCGCGGTTTGCAGCATGCTCCAATACAGCGTGGGTTTGTGCTCGTCGATCCAGGGATCGCGGCGCATGTGCGTGTTGGTTTCATTCTGCACGCAGGAGATGCTTTCCAACCCGCCGGCCACGATGACCGAAGCGCCCTCCGTCATCACCCGCTGCGCCGCCAGGGCGATCGATTGCAATCCCGAACTGCAGAAACGATTGATGCTCATGCCCGCGGTGGTGATCGGCAGTCCGGCGCGCAGCGCAATCTGGCGGGCGATATTTCCGCCGGTGGTACCCTCGGTCAAGGAGGAGCCCATGATGACATCCTCGACTTCCTTAGGATCGATGCCGGCGCGCGCCACCGCGTGCTGCACCGAGTGCGCGCCCAGCGTGGCGCCGTAAGTCATGTTGAATGCGCCCTTCCAGCTCTTGCCGAGCCCGGTGCGCGCCGTGGATACGATGACGGCGTCTGTCATTTTTGCGGTCCTTTGTATGCACTGAACGTCTTGCCTTCCGAGCTCAAGCGGGCGAGCAGCGGTGCGGGATTCCACACGGCCTTGTCCGCATTGGGCTGCGCGGCGATGTGGCGCAGGCTGCGCGCCACCTCGCTCAAACCCACCTGGTCGGCGTAGAACATCGGGCCGCCGCGCCAAGGCGGAAAGCCATAGCCGTTGAGATAGACGACGTCGATGTCCGAACTTCGCTGCGCAATGCCATCCTCGACGATGCGCGCACCCTCGTTGACCAGCGCATAAATGCAGCGCTGGACGATTTCCTCGTTGCTCACCTTGCGCGGCGTGATGCCTTTTTGCTTGCGGTATTTCTCGATGATGGCAGTGACCGCCGGATCCGGGATGGCATTGCGCGAACCCGCCTCGTAGCGATACCAACCGGCCCCGGTTTTCTGGCCGAACCGGCCTGCTGCGCACAAGTCATCCGCCACGCTGGAGAGGTCGCGGTCCGGAAATTCGGCGGCGCGGCGCTTGCGCCCGGCCATGCCGATGTCGAGGCCGGCCAGATCGCCCATGCGGAACGGGCCCATCGCCATGCCGAATTCCTGCAGCGCACCGTCGACCTGTTGCGGCAGCGCGCCGGCCATGATCAGATCGTGGGCGGCGGCGCCGTAACGCGCCACCATGCGATTGCCGATGAAGCCGTCGCACACTCCGGAAACCACCGCAACCTTGCCGATCTTCTTGGCCAATTGCATGGCGGTCGCCAATACGTCTTTCGCGGTCTTGGCGCCGCGCACGATTTCAAGCAGGCGCATGACATTGGCCGGGCTGAAGAAATGCAGGCCGATGACATCCTGAGGCCGCTTGGTGAATCCGGCGATCTCATCGAGATTCAACGCCGAGGTGTTGGAAGCCAGGATCGCTCCCTGCTTTACCACCGCATCGAGCTTCTCGAACACCGGCTTCTTGACCTCCATGCTTTCGAACACGGCCTCGATCACCAGATCGACGTCCTTTAACGGAGCATAATCGAGCGTCGGCGCAACCAGCGCCAGGCGCTGCTCGAGCGCCGCCTCGGTGAGCGTGCCTTTCTTCAGCGCGCCCTGGTAGTTGCGGCGCATGGTGGCCAATCCCTTGTCGAGCGCGTCCTGTTTCATCTCCAGCAGCACGACCGGTATGCCGGCATTGATGAGGCTCATGCTGATGCCGCCGCCCATCGTACCCGCGCCGATGACGCCGACCTTGCGGATGGGCCGCGTCGGGGTGTCGCCCGGTACATCCAGGATATGCGATGCGGCGCGCTCGGCTTGAAACACGTGGCGCAGCGCCGCCGATTCGGGCGACTGCATCAAGGCGGCAAACAATTCGCGCTCCCGTTTTATTCCCGCATCGAAGGGTCGGTCGAACGCGGCCGACACCGCCTCCACGCAGGACACGGGCGCGGGATAGTGGCCGGCCACTGCTTTGACCGAATTGCGCGCAAACTGGAAGAAGGCCTCATGGTTCGGCATGGCGACCTTCAAGTCGCGCACGCGCTTCAAGCCGCGCTTCTCGCTCACCACACGGCGCGCAAAGTCCAGCGCGCAATCGAGCAGATCACCCTCGGCGAAGGCATCGAACAGCGGCGTCCCGCGCAGCTTCTCGGAGGCGACGGTGCTACCCGAGGCGATCATGTTCACGGCGGCTTCGGCACCGATCAGCCGCGGCAGCCGTTGTGTGCCACCCGCTCCCGGCAACAGACCCAGCTTCACTTCGGGCAGCGCGATCTTGGCTCCAGCGGCAGCCACGCGGTAATGGCAGCCCAGCGCCAATTCCAAGCCACCGCCCATGCACACGCCGCTAATGGCTGCAATCACCGGCTTGGCGCTGTCTTCGATCATGCTGATGAGACCCGGCAGATTCGGCTGCGTGCCGGCTTTCGGCGTGCCGAATTCGCGAATGTCGGCTCCGCCGGAGAATCCGGCACCGGAACCGATCAGAACAATGGCCTCGATGGCGGGGTCCGCATTGCCGCGTTCGATTGCCTCGGCAATCGATTGACGCAATTCCAGGCCCAAACTGTTGACGGGCGGATTGTCGAACTTGAGGACCGCAATTCCGTTTTTGATGTCCATGCCAGCCTTAGTCGTGCTCATTCTTTTGTTCCACTCTGCAGAACTTGGTTCCGTCTTGGGGGGGCTAATGTAACAGCCGGCGGCTATTCGACGCTACCCCAAACGGCGCACGATCAGTGCATCCACCGCGATCATGCGCTCGGCGGAACATATGATGGGGTTGATATCGAGCTCCGCGATATTGCCGGCCTGGTCGGCCGCGAATTCCGAGACGCGCACGATGATGTCGGCGAGCCCCGCAAGATCCACCGCAGCGGCACCGCGGAACCCCTTGAGCAGCGCCGCGCCTTTCAACCTGGCCAGCATGCGGGCGGCTTCATCGCTATTGACCGGCGCCAATTCAACCGCCGAATCACGCAGCAGCTCCACCAGCACGCCGCCGAATCCAACGACCACCAGTGCGCCGAGCAAAGGATCGATGCGCACGCCCGCGAACATCTCGATGCCGGCGGGCACCATCGGCTGGAGCAGTACGCCGTTGATTTTCGCCGCCGGCGCGGCGCGGCGCGCATTGCGCATGACCTGGCCATACGCCGCCGCGACTTCCGCGGCGGAGCGCAGGTTGAGGGCGACCCCGCCGGCTTCCGTCTTGTGAACGATATCCGCCGATTCGATTTTGAGAGCCACGGGAAACCCAAGCTGCGCAGCGGCGGCCAGCGCGGACTCGACCGAATCGGCGCCGATTTCCCGCACCGTGGGAATTCCGTAGAGATCGAGTACTGCCTTCGATTCGCGCTCGGTGAGCCGATCGCCGGACGCGGAGCCGATCAGACGCGCAGCCTTCTCCGCCGCGCTCGAATCCGCAACGCGAATCAATTGGCGCTCGCCGCGCGCCTGCAAATCGGCGCGATGGTGCCACGCCGCCAGGGTGCGGAAGCAGCGATCCATGGAGCGGAATAGCGCCACGTGAGCATCCATTTCCGCCTCGAGTGTGCCCGGGCCCTGCAACCAGTTCGAGATCAATACACTGCAGGTGATCTTGCCGTGGTGCTGCGACTGGCTCGCCAATGAGGCCAACCTTGTCTTGTAGGTTTCGAATACCAAGGTCTGCGGCACCACCAGTGCGCCGTAGGCGGCATCCGACAGCAACGCATCGCTGCAGGTGGGCATGGACTGCGGATTGTTGACCACCTGGCCGGTGACATCGCAGGGATTTCGCGCCGAACCAAAATCAGGAATATTCGCCTCGAGAACCCGCCGCACCGCATCGCCCGGCTGTGGCAGCGCCAGCCCATAAAGCTCCGCCTTGTCGGCGGCCATGATTGCCGCTCCGCCGGAAGCCGCGAGCACGGCGATGCCGCGCGCCTTGGGCGGCGGCGCCTTGGCAAAAAACGCCGCAGCCTCCATCAGTCCTTCGAATTCCTCAACCACGATGGCGCCGCCTCTTTCGAACGCGGCGCGATACGCGCCATCCGAACCCGCCAAACTGCCGGTGTGCGAGATCGCGGCTTCCGCGCCCAGCGTTCCCGTCGCGATCTTGTTGATGAGCAGGGGCTTGCCGCGGCTCCAGGCGATTTGCGCGGCCTGCAACAGCCGCTGCGGATGCGCCATGCCCTCGAAGACACAGGCGATGGCATGACAGCTCGGCTCGTCGGCGAGATAGGCCACGAAGTCGGCCACGTCGACATCGGCCTGGTTGCCTGCGGAAAAAACCTGACTGATGGCCGCTCCGCATTCGACCGCCTGCGCCATGGCCTGCGCCAACGCACCGGACTGACTGGCAATGCCGATGGAAACGCCGCGCGTCTGCCGCGGCGCCGGGTATTCGGCGAACGTAATGCGCGCGCCACGACTGTAGTTGGCGATGCCGAGACAATTCGGGCCGAGGATCTTCAAGCCGCTTTCAATGCCGATCTTCCCTAAGCGGCGCTGCAGTTCGATGCGCTCCGGCAGGCGGGTTTCGGCATAACCGGATGCATACAAAATGACGCCGCCCACGCGCAGCCGCGCGGCCTCGAGCACGATCTCCTCGACGGCGTCGCGCGGCGCGACCACCGCGACACAATCCGGATTTTCCGGCAGTGAATCCAGGGACGGAAAGCAGCGGCGTTCGCCGATTCTCTCGTAGCGGGAATTCACCAGGTAAATATTACCGGCGAATCCGGACAGATTCGCCAGCACGCGTTCGCCGAAGGATCCGGCCTTGGGAGACGCGCCGACGATGCAAACATTCTTCGGGTTGAGGACGCGATCGAGTTCGGCGTGCCGATAAACCGGCCGCGTCAATGCGGGAAATGTCACGTGAGGCACTATATCAAAGGCATCGCCGGGGTCAATTTGAGCGGCCCCATTGGGTTGCCTCGGCTTAAAACTGCGGCGATACTCAACGGCATGAACATCCTGAAAAACAAGACCGCCATCGTCACCGGCGCGGCCAGCGGCATCGGCCGGGCGAGTGCATTGCTATTCGCCGCGGAGGGAGCGCAAGTGGTGGCGCTGGACCGCGCTCCGGAGGTTGAAGCGACCGCGGCGGCGATACGCGCGGCCGGCGGTCGCGCCATTGCGTTGATCAAGGACTCTTCGTCGGAACCTGACGTCGCCGCGGCGGTGGCCACGGCGGTCGAGCAATACGGCGGCCTCGATGTGTGCTTTGCGAATGCCGGAATCAGCGGCGGCTTGGTGCCGTTCCTGGAGGAAACCGCGGAGCGCTTCATGGAGATCCTCAAGATCAATCTGGTCGGCACCTTTCTTCTGGCCCGGCATGCCGCGCTCGAGATGGTCAAACACCAACGTGGATCAATTATCTGTACGGCATCGGTCGCCGGACTGCGTTCCGGCGCGGGCGGAGTTCCCTACAGCGCCAGCAAGGCCGGCGTCATCAGCCTGGCGCAGACGATTGCCAACCAACTGAGCGGTACCGGCGTGCGCATCAACGCCATCTGCCCTGGTCTGATCGAGACCGGCATGACCCGCCCGATATTCGAACGCGCGCGCCAGCGGGGCAGTGAGGCAAGAATCGGCCAGCTCAATCCGCTGCAGCGCTACGGCGATCCCGACGAGATTGCTCAGGCCGCGCTGTTTCTGGCCTCGGATGCTTCCTCCTACGTGAACGGTCAGGCCATCGCCGTGGATGGCGGCCTGTCCTCGTCGCATCCCGTCGTGATCCCGCGAAAGTGATCCGCCCAGAATAAAGCCGCGCCCTGATGGGCGCGGCTCGATTCGTCGTTCAATTGTCCTATTTCTTGACCGGAGCAGCGGGAGCGGCTGTCGCCGCGGCCGTCTTACCGGCCGCCGCAGCCGCTTCGTCAGCGCGCGCACCGGCGAGAATACCGGCGAGAGCGTAGTTGCCCTCGTGACAGGCGTATTCGAAAATCCGCCCCTTGGAGGCGCTGAATTCGTATTCGCCGCTCCACGCAGTATCCCAAACGGTCGGATCCTTGACCTTGAACTGATACAGGATGCGGTGCGGTCCGACGCGAGTGAACCGTTCGGTGACCGTCAATTCTTTCCAGGCGCCGCGTAATGCAGTCTCTTGCGGGAAGTTGGTGGTCTCAACCACCAAGGTCGGACCCTCGTACCAGCCAATCGAGTCGCCCATCCAGGGGCGCTGCCCGTCGGTCCGATGTTTGCCGCCGATATGAATGATGCGCACGTCGTGCACCATTTCAACCACAATGGCGACGGTGTCCTTGCTCTGCGCAATCTCGTAGTTATTGTTGTAGAGCAACGGCAGCATCACCGGCCCGGCGCTGTAGCCGAACGAGGTCAGGCAGCGTTCCGCCAGCGTCTGATTCTCGGGGTTCTCGCCATAATGCGCGCGCATGAACATATTGGGAACCGTGACGCCCGGCTTGTACGGCGGCAGGCGCCCATCGGGCGGATCGGTGATGAAAGAGGTGCGCGCTTCGCCATTGACCCGCATCACGGTGCTGCCGGGGTCGATCCAGGCGGCGTTGTAGCCGCATCCCGCACCGCTGAACCCGAGGCCGCAGTCATGCGGCAAATCAGTGGTCTTGACCTTCGGATCCCGGGGCGCGGCGTCAGCGGCAAACAGTTGCGCTGCGCCGCCCTCGATCTTCTTCACTTCCTCGGGCGTCATGGCCTGGCGCGTGCCGTATTCCTTGGGCCGCTCGAGCGCCGTCAACGTCGCGTTGGTCCAGGTGCCTTCGAGATCGGGTTGGCCATAGGCGTTCATCGGCGCTTTGTAAGCACCGGCTGCCGGCGCGGCTGCGGCCGCGAACACGGCAGGTGCTGCCAGCACCGCTACGCCTAAGCCGGCAAGCAAGGCGGAAAATCGTTTTGTGTTCATTTCAGGGGCTCCTTGCGTAAGTCGCCATACATCAGTTCTTCGACGAACTCGACACATTTGAATTGCTGCAGCCGGGCATCGTCGGCCATGCGGCGATACATGAGCATGCTCATTTTCCAGGGCCGCGTGAACGTGGCCGGATCGGTGATCTCGGCTTCGTAGCGTATGGTGTTCTCAGTCACCAGGGTCCAGCGCTCGACCACCTTCATGTCGCCGGAATGAAAATTCCCCGCACGGTCAAACCACGTGCCGTCGGTCATTCCGGTGACGGTGACGACCAAGGTGTCGCCGTCCCATTTGCCCACCGATTGACCCATCCAGCTGTCGATCGGCGCCGGGCCCGGATCAGTGAACAAAATGTCGCGCACCGCGCCGGCGTACTCGTACGAGATCAGGAAAGTCTTCGCGGATTGCACGATCTGGAACGGCAGCGACATGTAGTTGGCGCGCGGCACTCCCGGCAGGTCGCATTTCACCTCCGGATCCCGCTCCAGGTAATGCTTGCGATTATCGTCCCTTTGCGCCAGCGCCGCGGGCGTATAGGGAATCGTCCCGCCGGCGACCACGCCCATGCCGGCCGGCACCGAACCGACGGCACCCAACGCCACGATGGCCTTGGCGGGCACGGGAACCACCGGCCCCGGACGCACCTCAAGAGCGGCACTCGCAAGATGCGGCTCGATGTTCCAGTTCGCCGTGTTCATGACCGACCAGACGCCGCTGAAATTCGGGTGGCCGCCCACCCGCTCAACCGCGCCGCTCGCCGCCGGCTTGTGCGCGGCGCCGCTCGGTTCCGCATAGCTCTGGGTCAGTACCGCGACTGATCCCGTTAAGGTCATCAGAGCCAACACCTTCATCTTCTTATTCAGAAACTTCCCCTCGTTTCGCTGGCGACTTGTTTTGCTTGCCGCGGTTTTTACTTCTCGTTGGGATCGGCGCCGTCCTTCGGAGCACCGGTTCCGCTCGAGCCCATGAATACCTTGCGGCCATCGGTAAATGTCACGTCGCGGCCGTTGGCTTTGCAGGCCGGGCGGCAGCGGGCATCCTTGGCGCGATAGCCGCGCACGATGATGACCTCGCCGGGCTTCAACGATTCTCTCGTGAGGCCTTCGCGCAGCAGCGTGTTGGGCGTGCCGGCCTCGATCATCCATTCCGTGGTGACGCCCTCCGCAACCACGTTCATATGAACCCAGGTATGCGGGTTGATCCACTCCACCCGGGTGACTGTGCCTTGGAGCATGATGGGTTGATTGCCGTCGAACTCGGCTTGAAACGCGTGATGCGCCAGCGCCGGTGCGCCGGCGGCCGCCAAAAACAAGGCAGCTGCGAACACCGCAGCTTTGTCGGTACGAAACTTCATTCGAGAATTCCTCCAGCCAACGACGTGTTTCACGCGAGCCGACCGTGAACGAATTTCCTGCTTTCGGCGCCGAGCGTTGCTGGACGGCGTGAAACATGGGCCCTTATAATCACCGCGTATATTCGCTTTAGATCGCTGTTTTTGCAATACAATTTCAACTACGCCCTTGATTGTTCTGACATTAATCGGCCCGCAGGGCGGCCGACTGCTCGCGGGGGAACCGATGCTCGAAGGATGGGTCACCAAACTCGCCGATATGCCCTGGAGCATTGAGCTGCATGAGTCTCTCTATATGTATGCGATCACCGAATCCACTCATGTGATCGCCATCATGTTGTTTGTCGGCACCATCGCGATGGTGGATCTGCGGCTTCTGGATATTTCCTTTCGCCGGGTTCCGGTATCGCAAATGCTCGCCAAGATGCTGCCGTGGACCATTGCGGGCTTCGTGGTGCTGACGATCACCGGCGCGATGCTGTTCATGGCCATCCCGGTACGCACCTATCACAGTCTTTGGTTCAGGCTGAAATGCATCATGATTCTCATCGCCGCCGTCAATATTGCGATTTTTACCTTCAAAGTGGAGCGCGACAAGGCTGCCTGGGACTTGGGACCGGTACCGCGAAAGTCAAAAATTTGTGCGGCCATCTCCTTGAGCGCCTGGATGTGCGTAATCGTGTTCGGCCGGCTCATCGCGTACAACTGGTTCGACTGCGACAACATCAATTCCGCCACGATGTTGCAGCTCACCGGCTGTCCTGCGGACGCCGGCTGACGCATGTCCCTTTACCATACAGCGCAGTCGATCGAAGCCTCGGCGCTCGGTCAGACCATACGCGAGTCAACCTGGCTGTTTCCGGCAATCGAATCGACTCATCTGCTGGCGCTGGCGCTGCTCGGCGGCGCAGTACTCATTATTTCCTTGTCGGTGCTGGGCGTCGGTTTGAAAGCCTCTGCCGCTGAAATCTACAAGGGCGCGCGGCGTTACATGGATGCCGCGGTGATCACGCTGCTGATCAGCGGCGTGCTGCTTGGCGTGTCGGAGCCGGTGAAGCTCTACGACCGGCAGGCCTTCTGGGTGAAGATGATTTCCATGGTCATCGCCATCGCGTTGACATATTTCGCCTTCAATCCCATGGTACGGCGCGGCAGCACCGGCTTGCGGGTTCGCAGCGTGACGCTGCTGACCATGGCGGCATGGCTGATGGTTGCCATCGCGGGCCGCTGGATCGGTTTTTCGTGAGCGGCATCAGGCTGAATATCGCGGCGAGCGCGGCAATCACCTGCAGCTTGGGACTGATCGCCATCAGCCTCGCGCAGCAGGCGTCAACTGCAGCAGCCAGCGGCGAGGCGCTTTTCATGGCACGCTGCAAATCCTGCCACGATCCCGCGGTGGAGCGCGCGCCCGGCCGGTTGGAACTCGCGTTTCAACCGCGCGCTGACATCGTCACCGCGCTGACCACCGGCGTCATGGCAGCCATGGCTCAAGGACTGTCGCGCGCCGAGATCGAGGGCGTGGCCGCGTATCTCACACCCGGCCAACCCTTGGGTACCGCGGGCACCGACAAGATGTGTGCGGCCAATGGCCCCATCCAAGCGAGCGCATCCGACTGGCCGAGCCTGGGGCTCGATGAAAACTCGAGCCGCTTCCAGCCGAATCCTGGATTTCGCGCCGCCGACGTGCCAAGGCTCAAAGTAAAGTGGGCCTTCTCCATGGCGGGCGGCGGCCAACCGACCGTCATCGGCGATTGGCTGTTCATCACCAACCGGGGCGGCAAGTTCTACGCGTTGGATGCCAGGAGCGGATGCGTACATTGGGCGCTCGAGGACGCTTCCTCGCGCACCACCCCGATGGTGATTCGATCTTCGATCAGCCCCAGCGGCTGGGCGACCTTCATCGGCGGGGGCAAACGCGTGCTGCGCGCAATCGACGCACAAAGCGGCAAGGAAGTCTGGCACAGCGAATCGCTCGAGAGCCACCCCGCTGCGGGCATCACCGGAACTCCGGTGGTGTCGGGTAATCAGGTCTTCGTGCCCGTCTCCTCCGGCGAAGAGGCCGTCGCCATGCAGCCGGGCTATGCCTGCTGCAGCTTCCGCGGCAGTCTGGCGGCGCTGGATCTCAAGACCGGCGCGACTCAATGGCAGACTTACATGATCACCGAGCCGTTGCAGCCGATCCGCAAAAACGCCAATGGCGTGCAGATGCAGGGCCCGGCGGGCGCTCCGATCTGGGCATCGCCCACCGTGGATGCCAAGCGCGGCCTGGTTTATGTGGTCACGGGAGACAGCTATACCGATGCCAACACCGGCGGCGATGATGCCATCGTCGCGTTGGAGATGCGCACAGGCTCTGTGCGCTGGAAAAATCAGGTCACGACGCACGACAATTTCATCATGGGCTGCAGCGGGCCTGTGAAGGGCGCCAACTGTCCGACACCGACCGGTCCTGATTTCGACTTCGGCGCCACGCCCATATTATTCAAGCATGGCGCGAAACAAGTCCTGGTGGCGGGCCAGAAATCCGGCATCGTCTACGGCATTGATCCCGACAACGGCCGCACGCTGTGGAAGACTGCGGTCGGCGAAGGCTCCGCCTTGGGCGGGGTCGAATGGGGAATCGCCGCCGACAGGAACCATGTATTTATTCCGATATCCGATATCGGCGAGTTGTTCAGCGAAATTTCCGTGGCTGCCGGCGGGCCGCCGTTGCCCGAGTATCAAACACCGGGCAAACCGGGCCTCTCCGCGCTTGATCCTCTTACCGGCAAGGTCATCTGGAATACTCCCGCTCCCAAAGCTCCATGCCATTACGCGGGAGACCGCTCCAAAGACTTCACCAAGGGAGTGTGCGTGCGGGCGCAGTCGGCGGCACCGAGCGCGATGCCTGGCATCGTTTTCTCCGGCACCATGGATGGCTGGTTCCGTGCCTATGATGCATCGAGCGGAAAGATCGTCTGGGAATTCAGCACCACCGCGCAGACCTACGACACCGTTAACGGCAATGCCGGGCAACCGGGCGGCGGCATCGACGGCATGGGCCCGGCGATCGCCGGCGGCATGGTGTACACGATGTCCGGATTCAACGGCGCGGCGCGCACCGGCAGCAACGGCATCAACGTCCTGTTGGCCTTCTCGGTCGACGGCAAATAGGATTGCTCGCGCCTACTCCAAACAGACCACGAGTTTGGCGGAGTGCGTTCGCCAGTTGATGGGGATCACGAACGACCGCGAGTACGGTGTCGTTACCTTCTCGGTATCGTGCGCGATGACGACCGGGACCGATATGACAAAGCTCTTGCCGAAGTCGCGACGCGCATTCCCGGAAATGGTATTGGCCACCTCGCCCACCAGATCCTTGATGTTTTCGTCGCTGGTATCGGTTTCCTGCATGCGCATCAGCAATACGGTGAGCATGCCGCGCGGCGCAGTGAAATAAACGATGCCTTTGCGCGTGCCGGTGATGCCGATTACCCCCGTGTACTCGTAGGCACCCGGCTTGCCGTCGGTGACCAGATATGGCGAGCCGACCGTAGCCGACTGCTGCGCGGAAGTTTCGAAATAGTTCGTGGTTCCTTCGATAAACGTTCGAATTTCTGCTTCCTTGAACATCTCAAGCCTCAGCCAGCAGTTCTTCCAACGCATCGTTCAGCTGCCGGTCGGTGAAGGGCTTGCAGAGGAATCCATTGGCGCCTTTCTCGATCGCCTCCACCGCGGTTGCCTTGTCGGCAAGGGCGGAAACGACGAGTATCAGCACATCGGAATTGATGGCGATCAGTTCCTCGACGCATTCAATGCCGTCCATTTCGGGCATGGTCAAATCCATCGTCACGACATCCGGCTGCGTGCGGCGGAACATCTCCACCGCCGCGCGGCCGTTGCTGGCGGCGCCCACCACCTCCAGGCGCGCGATCTGCTGCGAGCGTTCGATGCGTCGCCGGATGATGTTCGAATCATCGACGATCATGAGCTTCAAGGTGCTTTTGCGGCCGTCGGGGATTTCCATCAGGCTGCTTCCGTGTTTCCGGCGCGCTTGGCTGGCGGCATGCTCAACGTCAGCCGCGTGAATTTTCCGGGCATGGTGCCGACCGAAACCTTGCCGCCGATCTGTTGCATGAGGCCGGCCATCATGTTCATTCCCACTCCGCGCCCGGCATCCTTGGTGGCGTTTTCAACCGTGGAAAATCCCGGTTGAAACAACAGGGAAAACACCTGCTTCGCGTCCAGAGTGGCCGCCTTTTCAGGCGTGATGAAGCCTTTCTTCAGCGCGGCCTCCTTGATTCTTTCGGTCGATAAGCCCTGCCCGTCGTCTTCGACCACCAGCTTGTAGCCTGTCTCGCCAAGATCATGGAACATCAGCTTGAGCGCGCCGCGGGCGGTCTTGCCGGCGGCGAGCCGCTCCGACGGTAGTTCGATGCCGTGCACGATCGCGTTACGCACCGCTTGAACCGCGATGTCCTTGACCATTCGCCGGTACTCATCCGGCACCGTATCGAAGCCCATGCATTGCAGGGATGCTTCCTTGTTGTTTTCGGCCGCTACCCGGGCGGTGAGCTGCTGCAGCATTGCCGGTATGCCGCTCTCGGGCCTGGCGGGGATTTCCGCGCTGCCGTCCTCAAGTACCGCGGTATCGGTGTGCGACTCATTGCTCGACGCACCGTGCAGGCGCGCCAGGCGCGATACCAGATCGCCAACGGATTGTAGATGCGTCAGCAGGTCGTCGAGCTTGATGACCAGCGGCAGGAAATCGTTGCCTGATAGATCGGCTTTTTCCCGCAGCTGCTTCAAATCATCTTCGAAGGAATGCGCGCGGGTCTCGATCGAGGACAATCCGAGCGCGGCGGACTCGCCTTTCACCGAATGCACCTGCCGGAACAGGGTGTCCAGCTTTTTGCGGAACGCGGTCTCCTCGCGCGCCGGCTCGCGCAGCACCGCGTTGATCATCTTCATGGCGGCACTGGAATCGTTCAAGAAGGAGGTGAGATGCTTCGGGTCGACGTGCAGAATTCCGAGCAGCGTGTCAACCTGTGCCTGCGCCTGGGATTGCGAGGTCTGCAGCTCTTTGGCGAGATCCACGCGGGCGCTGACGTCCGCCACGGACACCAACACGTGCGTGATCTTGCCCTCCACGCGTACCCGGTGGAATTCGAACTGCAAATAGCGCGTGGAGAGCTTGCCCTGACCCGAATCAAAATGCACTTCGACCTCGCCGAGGGGATTGATGCTCTTGACCAGGTTCTCCTTGGTGCGTTCCGACCAAAGGACGCCGACGAACTTCACCGCCGTCGCCAGGGTCTTCTCCGATACGATGCCCTTGAGCAGTTGTTCGAAATGCAGACCGGCGAAGTCGCTGCGCTGAAACAGCGATTCCATGGCGCTGGAATACGACGCGCCGATGATGAGGTTTTCGTCGAGCAGAAACAGGCCGTCCTTGACCGTGCGCAGAATATCGGTGGTCTGCTGGCGCGCATCGCGCAGAGTTGCGTCCTGTCGTTGCCGCGCGAGCAGCAATACCGTGACCAGCCCCGCCAGCACCACCGCAATCAGCAGGCCCACCAGCATGACGAACCGCAATTGCGTGGCGGAGCGCGCATTGCCGGTCTGCAGCTCGTTGACGATTGCCGTCAGTTCGTCGTCGAGCAGCGGCACCACGTGCCGGCTGCTGCGGATGGCGGCACTCACGTCGCGCTCGAGTTGCTTGCCGTTTTCGTTGAGCACGGTGCCGGTGGACTCGTTGTCCTGGTAGGGAACTCCCTGGAAACTGAGCAGAGGTTGCAGCGACGCCTTTTCCTTGGACCAAAGCTCGCGCAGGGCCGGCGCGTGTTTTCCGGATAGCGGCGCGCCCGTTGCGGTATTGTCGCCCTCGGTGGAAAACGAGCTGCCTGTCATGGAAAACCAGCCGCCCGATTGGGGCGCATTCATTTCCTTGAGCCCGGCCTCGAGTTTCGTGCTGGCGTCGCGCAGCTGATCCAGGGACTCCTGGATGTAGCCGCGATTGGTGAGGCGGTCGTGCATCGCGTCCAACGAGGCGCGAATCAATGCGGGATTGCGCTGCTGCTGTCCGACGAATTTGAGCGTCACCGTGCTGTCGGCCAGTTCACTGGCAAGTTCGAGTCCCGGTATCAGCACCACTGCGACGAAACTGAAAGCGAGGATGATGACCAGCACCACCAGCCCGCCGGCGGACAGGCGCGGCATTTTTCTTTTCTCGGCACCACGGTTCATGAATCGATTGCTCCGCTATGGGTTGCTGGATTTGCGATTGCCACTTTCCGCACGCACGCCGTCCAAGGCATCGAGAAACTCCGCGGCGCACGCGTATCGGTCTTGTGGGGCCTTCGCCAACAAACGGTCGACGATTGCCTGGTAGGTCTTGAGATGCTCGGGCAGCCGCGGTACTGGCGCCGTGCGGTGCGCGGCCAGGATATCCGCGAGGGTCTTGCCCAAGAACGGCAGCGCGCCGGAGAGCATTTCGAACAGCACCACGCCGAGGCTGTACAGATCGCCGCGCGCGTCCGGTTCGCGGTCGTCAATCTGCTCCGGACAGACGTAATAGGGCGTTCCGGTGCAATCCTGGGAACGCGTCAGATCGCTGGCCGTGAATTGTGTGCGCGCTGATCCGAAGTCGATCAGCACCAGGCGGTTTTCGTTGGTCAGCATCAGGTTCGAGGGCTTCAAGTCGCGATGCACGATGTGCGCGGCGTGAACGATCTGCAGCGCCTCGCCGATCTGGTGCGCATAGTTGACGGCATCGGCTTCGCTCACCGGGTGCTTCAGCCGTTCGCGCAGACTGCCGCACGGGAAGTATTCCAGGGCGAGATACAGATAATCGTCGGTAACACCGTAATCAAGCACATTTGCAATGGAGCGGTGATTGAGCTTGGAGAGGATTTCGCACTCCTTGGCGAAGCGCTCGCGATCCGCCACCGATACGACCTGCTGGCCCCTGATGGCATGAATTTTCAAGGCTACCGGACTGGGGAATTCGGCGTTGCGCGCAAGATATACGCTGGCCGCCGCGGACTGCGCGATTTTCTTCAACAGCGCGTAGCCGGCGATCTCGGGCTGACGCCACCTGTCCACTATCGGGATCGTTGCCGTGGCTGCCGGTGGCGGCGGTTCGATCAGCGGCTGCAGCGTGCTGCACAATTCGCCGACCATCACCGAATGAATCGGCCAATAGTCGCTGGCCCCCAACTTCATCGCGCGCACGGCGGTGCGTTCATTGCCGCCGCGCGCAAACACGAATATCGGCAGGTTCGGTGCGCGCTTGTGCAGCAGCTCGAGCGACGCCAGGGCGGCGGCGGCGGCCTCGGGCGGAGTGAATTCGACGATGAACATCACGGCAACGTAGGCACGCAGCCGCTCGACCGATATGGCATCGAAGCCCGCGCGCGTGACGGTGTCCGCGTCGACCTTGGGAATTGCGCGGCGTATCAGCGCCGCCAGCCGCAAGCGCAGCTCCAGTTCATCGTGCACCACAAGGCACAGCACCGTGCTGCGGCTCCGTTCAGCCGGACCCGGTGCATCATTCAAGGTAGGTTGTGTCTGGTTGGCCATGGCGCTCCGCAACCTACTTGGGAACGACAAAGACGATGCGAATCAGGGTGCTGACGGAGATCGGTTTGCCGTCCTTCATAGGCGGCTTGTAGCGCAAACGGCTCACCGCGCTGCTCGCTGCCGACTCGAAAACCCTGGCGGGCTCCGAGTTGAGTATCTTCACGCTCGAAACCGAACCATTGGCACCAACCGTGTAGCTGACTTCGACCCAACCCTCCACGTTGTCCTGCATCGCCCGAGGGGGGTACTGGACCTCGAGCTTGTTGATGCGGGTCAGGGATTTCTCCGGCACCTGCGGCAAACTGCTCAGTAGTATGCGCTGGCGCAGTTTTTCATTGAAAGCGTCCAGGTCGGGCGAACTCCCCACGTCGGCCGCCAGTTGCGCCAGCGCCTCCGCTTTTATCATGTCGCCGGCTCCCAGAGCCGCGTTGGCGCGATCGACCATCTGCGACAGCACGGCGGCCGAGAGTTGCCCGATGGCGGCGTTTTTCGGATCCGCCGCGCGCAGCTGATTGAGGTAATACAGCGCGCTGTCATTTGCGGGTTCGGTCAGCTTTCCCTGAGCCAGCCGCGACTGCGCCAGCTCCAGGTACTGGGGATCGGATCTCTGCGCCGCCGCCGCAGGTCGCGCCGCATTCAGCTCGCGCTGCAGAGTTGCAATCGCTGCCGCCGGCGCACCCATGCCGCGCATCTCGGCAAGCACGCGCTCAACATCGCCGTAACGGCGCTGTTCGACGTCGGTGCGCGCCAGCTGCGCCAGCCGTTTGAGCATATCCTGTGTTGCGCTCTGCAAATCCGCCGCAGCCGCGCCCGCCTGTTTTGCCTGCGCCAGGTAGTAAACCGCGCTGTCATTGTGCGGATCTATCAGATGGTCCTGCTGGATGCGCGCCTCGACCAGCTTGAGCAGGCGTCCGGCGTCGAATTCGGCCCGCCGCCGCCGCACCTCGTCGCGCAGTTGCGCCAGTTTTGCGCCCG